>Ga0181520_10001676_pt1 | contig 44307 bp, 40 predicted proteins | sample PEATcosm2014_Bin_29_FD_132451 | JGI IMG/M metagenome (GOLD analysis project Ga0181520, IMG submission 132451) | Peatland microbial communities from MTU Mesocosm Facility, Houghton, MI, USA - PEATcosm2014_Bin02_30_metaG | ecosystem: Environmental > Terrestrial > Soil > Wetlands > Peat | place... | reverse complement strand
GCGGCGTCGCACGGGCTGCACACGAGCACGCGGCCGCCCGACTCAATGAACTGGCCGACGTACGTCGTCAACGGCGCGAAGCCGTCGACCTGCACCCCGTCCCACGATCTTTCGCGCGACCAGACGGCGCCGTTCATCGTCAGGTAGATGGTCGCGGCGACGCCCGAAATCTGCGCTGCCATCCCCATGGAAAAGGCGAGGGTGGCGCGATTGCCGCGATCCTCGGCGCCCGTCGTCAAAATGATCAGCATCTTGTTCGTCGCCATCGGCCGGTCCTTTCCGCCATCGCGCCCGCGCCGCTTCCGGCGGTCGTCAGGCGACCTTCTTGATGGTCGCGACGATCAAGGCGTCGCGCCGATCCAATTCGAGCAGCACGTGCCCCGTGCGTTTGCACCACGCCTCGATGTCGAGCCGGAACGCCGGATCGTCGGCCCGCACCTCGAGCACGTCGCCCGCCGCCAGGGTCTTGATGAATCGGTGGACTTCGAACAGCGGCTGCGGGCATTTCATCCCCATCGCGTCGAGAATTTTTGCGCTCATGGTCGCTCCTCGTCAGATAAAAAGAGTGACGTCGGATTCCATCGCCCGACCCATGAAGGCGCCGACGCCGGCGCGGTCCATCGCCGGATAGTCGATCAGGTCGTCGAATTTCATCCCCATCAGGTCCATGCTCATCTCGCAGACGATGAAGCGCACGCCGAGTTCGCGCGCCATGCCGAAGAGCGCGGCGAGATCCGACACGTTCTTTTTCTTCATGCGCCGCTTGATCATACCGGTTCCCAACCCGCCCCAGTTCATCGTCGAGAGTTTCAGGCCGCCCGCGCCGGACGGCAGCATCCAGCCGAACATCCGCTCGATGAACGGTCGCGCGCCGCGAAAGGCGCCCTTGCGCAAAGCGGCCGTACCCCAGAAGGTGAAGAACACCGTGACCTCGCTGCCCATCGCCGCCGCGCCCGTCGCGATATTCATCGCCGCGAGCAAGCGATCGAGCGAGCCGCTGAAGACAACCAGGCAGAGCGAGCCGCCTTTCTTCAGGCCCGCCGCGGCGCCGGCGTCGACCGGCGGCTGTTCGCGACGCTGCGCATTCAGCAAGGCGATTTGCGATTCCAAAAAGGCGAGCCGATCTTCCAGGCTTGTGTGATCCGACCGGATCCCCGCGTGGTTTCCGGTCTGCTGTTCGTGGATTGTCGATTCGGTCATGAACGCCGCCTCCTCTGCTTATTTCGCTCTCCGCAACAACACCATCGATACTGCGGAGTTTCAAAACACATAAAAAATCTAACTCCTGTTTCACGATTGGCAAATCCAAGTCTTCCAATACGTTAACGTATGCAAGAACGTTGTCATGCAACTACACACCAAAAGTGTAGTTTTTTGTTTTTGGCGCGCTGCACGGGAATAAGGCGACGCGAATTGTCGCCATTGTTTTGCTCTGTCCGGCCGAGAACGATGGGTAAAATCAACGGTTGCGCTTTTTCTCGACGCCCGATAAACTAACCGTGCGCGTTTTGCTGACCGGAAGTTGGGACGCGCAAGAACGTTTTGCGTGAAAAACAAACAGTTCATCGTCACAGGGAGCGTCCGCCTATGAAACGCCATTCGGGTATTGCCATCGCCCTCGCGCTCTTTTTATTGTGCGCGCCCGCCGCACTTCTCGCCACCGGCGACAACCTGCCGGAAGTGCAGCAGGCCATTCAGGACAAGGGCCTGAATTGGACCGCCGGCCCCGCGGCGTTCAGCGAAGCCGATTTTGTTGCCCGGCTCGGCGTCCGCCTGCCGTTGAAGACCGACAACATCTGTTATCCGGAGGTCCGCGCCATGAAGAGCTTGCCGCCTCATTTCGATTGGCGCGACCAGAACGCGGTCACGTCGGTGAAAGACCAGGGAAACTGCGGCGGCTGTTGGGCTTTCGCCACGGTCGGCTCGCTTGAGTCCGAGGCGATCATCGGCGGCCATTACCCGCAAACGATCTACCTCTCCGAACAGGCGCTTTTGTCGTGCGACAGCGGCGAACAGGGGTGCAACGGCGCGGGCGACATGGATCAGCCCGCCGGGTTTGTCGTTCAATACGGAACGGTGGACGAAGCTTGTTTCCCGTACCAGGATCAGAATGGGCAAGACGTGTCGTGCAACCTGTGCGACGACTATCAAGCGCACGTCTATCGAGCCGGCTCGACCGGCGGCGTGTCGGCGGATGTGACCTCGCTGAAGCAGGCTTGCCAGCACTACGGCCCGCTGATCACGACCATGGTCGTCTACGACGACTTCAACTATTACACGGGCGGCGTCTATTCCTACGCGTATGGCAACGCCGACGGCGGCCATGCGGTGCTGCTTGTCGGGTGGGACGATCCGAGCCAGTCGTTCTACGTGAAGAACTCGTGGGGAACCGGGTGGGGCGAAGAGGGCTATTTCCAGATCGCTTACACGGAAGTCGGCGGCACGACGCAGTTCGGCGCGGACACGCAGTGGCTGACGTGGGGCTCCGGGCCCAGCGACGACGACGACGACAACGACGACAACGACGACAACGATGACAATGACAACGACGATAACGACGATAATGACGACAACGACGACAACGACGACAACGACAATCACCCCGGCGTCGGCGACGACGACAATGCGCCGGCGCATCATCCGGGCGCGTCGCCGATCAAGAGGACGGTCGTCCTGACCACCGGCTGCGGCGGCTAACGGCGTTTTTCGGCTGACCAGGCGAGGGCGGGCCGCCGGGCCCGCCCTTTTTGTGTGCGCGCGGCTCTTGTCAGGCACGCCGCGATTGTTACATTTCAGCCAATTGCTTCGTTGTTTGCATGCGTCGCTCAACCCGGGTCGAATCGGACAGCGGTCGGCGCTCGGCGCGAACCATTGACCGGCCTCGGGCGCGCGTGCTAAACGAATCATTCAACTTTGCCGGACCACGCCGCATGGGCGCGGCGGGGGAGCCAGACGAGCCGCATGAACATCTTAGGAATCAGCGCGTTCTATCACGACAGCGCCGCTTGCCTGGTCCGCGACGGCGAAATCGTCGCCGCCGGGCAGGAAGAGCGCTTCACGCGCGTCAAGCACGATCATAATTTCCCGGCCAAGGCCGCCGAGTACGTGCTCGCGGCCGGGGGCATCTCGATCAAAGACGTCGATCTGGTCGCGTTCTACGACAAGCCGCTGCTCAAGTTCGAACGCCTGCTGCGCACCTATCTCAACGTCGCGCCGCTCGGCCTGCCCAGCTTTCTGATGGCCATGCCGCTGTGGCTGAAACAGAAGCTGCTCATTCCCAAGGTGCTGCGCCGCGAACTCGACTACAACGGCCCGCAGATCTACCCCGAGCACCACGAAAGCCACGCCGCCAGCGCGTTTTTCCCGAGCCCATTCGAGCGCGCGGCGTTCATCACCTTCGACGGCGTCGGCGAGTGGACGACCATGAGCTGGGGCGTCGCCGCCGGCAACAAAGTGCAAATCCGCGCGGAAATCCGCTATCCGCACAGCGTCGGCATGCTCTATTCCGCCTTCACGTATTTCCTCGGCTTCCGCGTCAATTCCGGCGAGTACAAGGTGATGGGCCTCGCGCCCTACGGCGAGCCGAAATACGTCGAGCTCATCAAGAAGAAGCTGATCGACATCAAGGACGACGGCAGCTTCAAACTGAACATGGACTATTTCACTTATCTGCACGGCCTGCGGATGACCGGCCGGCGATTCGAGAAGTTGTTCGGCATTCCGGCGCGGTCGTCCGAAGGCAAGCTCGAACAGATTCACATGGACCTCGCGCGTTCGCTGCAGGCGGTGACCGAAGAGGTGATGCTCAAGACCGCCCGCTACGTTCACGGCCGCACCGGCGAGAAAAACCTGTGCCTGGCCGGCGGCGTCTCGCTCAATTGCGTCGGCAACGGCGTGGTCCTGCGCGAAGGGCCGTTCGACGACATTTGGGTGCAGCCGGCCTCGGGCGACGCCGGCGGGGCGCTGGGCGCGGCGGTTTACGCCTGGCACCAGTATCTCGAGCAGCCGCGGCACACGAACGGTTCGCGGCACGATCGGCAGCGCGGCAGTTTTCTCGGGCCGGAGTTCACCGACGACGACATCGGCAAGTTTCTGACCTCGCGCAATATTCCGCACCGCAAGCTCGCGCGCGACGACGTGGCGCGAACGGCGGCTGAAATCATCGCCTCCGGCAAGGTGCTGGGGTGGGTGCAGGGCCGGATGGAGTTCGGGCCGCGGGCGCTCGGCGCGCGCAGCATCCTCGGCGACGCGCGCAGCCCCGAGATGCAAAAGACGATGAATCTGAAAATCAAATTCCGCGAGAGTTTCCGGCCGTTCGCGCCGACCGTGAGAGCCGAGAATATTTCGGAATGGTTCGACATCGACCGGCCCAGCCCGTACATGTTGTTCGTGGCGCAGGTGGCGACGGACAAGCTGCGGCCGCTGCCGCCGGACGAGAAGGACAAGCGCGGCCTGGAAAAGCTCTACGTGGTGCGCAGCGAAGTGCCGGCGATCACGCACGTCGACGGCTCGGCGCGCATTCAATCGGTCGACCGCAACGACCATCCGCTGTACCACGACCTGCTCGATGAATTCGCCAAGCTGACCGGCGTGCCGGTGATCATCAACACGAGCTTCAACGTGCGCGGCGAGCCGATCGTCTGCACGCCGCAGGACGCATACGTCTGTTTCATGCGCACGCACATCGAGGCGCTGATGATCGGTTCGTATCTGATTCTCAAAGAGGACCAGCCGAAGTGGGAAGAAGATTTCGACTGGCGCAAACACTACCGACCGGATTGAGCCATGGCCAAACGCGACGAAAACAAGGACATTCGAAATTTCGGCATCGCCCTCGCCGTGTTGCTGGCGATCTTCGCCGGACTCGGCTGGCATAACGAGAAAGCCGCCTGGCCGTACCTGGCCGGCGCCGCGGGCCTCGCGCTGCTTCTCGGCCTGTTCCTCCGGCCGGCGTTGCGGCCGATTTTCCGCGGCTGGATGTGGTTCGCGCAGAAACTCAACTGGGTGACCACGCGGGTTCTTCTGACCGTTTTTTGGCTGGTCGTCTTCCTGCCGATCGGCCTGGTTCTGCGGCTGTTCCGCGTCGATTTCTTCGACCGGCGTTGGAATCCCGACCAAGCCAGCTATTGGCGCGAACGCCCCGATGCGCCCCCCGATCGCCGGCGGGCGGAACGATTAGGCTGATCGCGTTGACGTTTCCGCGTCCACTGTTCACTGCTCACAGTTCCAGGTAATCTGCAGCGTCCGGCCGCCGGCCGGCGAAGGGGGGAACGCGTGAATCTGAGCGATATCCTGCCGCCGCTGCGGCATTTCGAGGTCATTCCGGTTAGCGACGGCGGGCAGGAGACATACCTGCTGCGCGACCCGCAATCGTTCGCGGACCACATGCTCACGGTCAGTCGGCCGGTGCTCTTCTGCCTGCAATTTTTCGATGGCCGCTCGCAGGTGGCGACGCTCGCCGAGGCGTGGCGCGACGCGACCGGCGGCAATGAGTTGCCCGTCGAGCGGCTGGACCGCATTGTCGCCGAATTGGACGGAGTGTATCTGCTCGCCAACGAACGCAGCCGGGCGCACGAGGCCGATTTGCGCGCGCAATTCGCCGCGCAATCCACCCGGATGCATCGCTTCGGCGACGCCGGCGCGCAGGTCGCCGCCGCGCTCGCGGCCTGCTACGACGCGGCAGGTCTGCCGCCCGCGGCGTCGATCGCCAACGAAAGCAACGACCTCGCGTTCCTGATGGCCCCGCACATCGACTACCCGCGCGGCGGGGCGGCCTGGGGCCTGGCCTACGACGCGGCCCGGCGCCGTTTTGCCGGCGAGGTCGTGGTCGTGCTGGGCGTCAATCACCAGCCGCACGCGACGGCCGTGGCGTTGACGCGAAAAAATTTCTTGACGCCGCTCGGCGAGGTCGACACCGACGTTGCGCTGGTCGACGAAATCGCGGCGGCGCTGCCGTTCGACGGGTTCGCCGACGAGTTCTGTCATCGCGACGAGCACAGCGTCGAATTGGCGGCGCTGGCTCTGCGGCATGCCTTCGGCGACGGCTGTCCGAAGATCGTGCCGGTCCTGTGCGGCAGCGTCGAGGAGTTTGTCCAGCAGCAGGTTTACCCGCGGGCATCGACGCACATCGCGGCCTTTCAGGACGTGCTGCGGCAGATCGTCGCGCGCGAGGGTCAGCGGTTGCTGGTGCTCGCGAGCGTCGATCTTTCGCACATCGGCCCGCAATTCGGCGCCGCGGAACCGGTTAGCGAAACCGAATTCGAATCGTCGCTGGCGGCGGACCGGGAACTGCTGGCGATTGTCGGCCGCGGCGATGCCGATGGATTCTTCGGCGCGATAGCGGCGGATCAAAACGCCCGCCACGTTTGCGGCGTCGCGCCGATTCACCACGCCTTGGCGTGCGTTGACGGCGGCGAGGCCTTGCCGGCCGGCGCGTACGGTTGGCGCGCCGCCGACGGTTCGGGCGCGGTGACGTTTGGAGTCGGCGGGCTGCTGCGGAAATAGAAAAGGAAGAAGGAAAAAGGAAAAAGGAAAAAGTCGGTGGCCAGCCGGTCGACCTACCGATGCATTAACTCCCGAACGCCCAACCCCGAATCCCGCCTCGCTACCTCACGGACACTCCCGAATTTCCCACGAGCAATTGCCGTCCGTCTCACGCACACAGCGATCCGTCGGGCCGCCCTCGGAGCCGTCGGGGCACTTCCAGTTCGGCTCGCCGAGTGCGGGGCCGCAATCCGCAACGGGGCACAAGACCTTATCGCAATCGCCGACGGCGAACACGTTGGTTCCGCCGTTGTTGGCGTAGCATTCGTTCACATACGTTTTGTCGTCGCAGCCGCAGACGGGCGCGTAGATTTGATAGCACGCTTCCGGTCGCGGCTCGCACGCGCCCCAGCCCTCGCAATCGCTCGCGGCCTTTTGGCAGAAATCGGCCGCCGCACAATCGCTGTTGAGGACGCATTTTGACCCCGTCGGCCCAGTCCCGGGGCAATCGGGCGCGGCCAAAATCAAAAACACGAAGACGCCGCCGAGCAGCATCGCCAGCTTCAGCCAACCGTTTTCCGACTTCATGGCTCGCCCCCCGCCGGAATCGCCCCAAGTCAACATGTTGCTCGCTTTGCCATTGCGCAAGATCGGTCTTTCCCGGGGCGCCAAAATACGCGCACATGCGGGCGGCGCCTCCGCTCGCCGGCTTGAGACGGCGGCCGGATTGCATCATCATTGCGACGCCGTTCGCGGGAACTCAGACTTTTGCGCGCTGCCTGCCGTCTCATGGACCGTTGGAAAAAGGGAGATCGGGATATCGAATCTTTCTCGACAATGGGCACGGCCTACATCGGCGGGCTGGCGCGAATATGGCCCTGGATGGCCGCATTTGCGTGTCTCGCGCTGCTGGCCGGGGCGGCGGCGCAGCGCCTCGACTTCTGGCGCACGCGTGCTTTTCGGCGCTGGTTTCCCTGGTTGGCGCTGGCCGTGTCGCTGGCGGTCGGGCTCGCGCTCGCCTGGCAGCGAAAAGCCATGTTCGACGACGCCTTCATTTCCTTCCGCTATGTTCGTCAATTTTTGCAAGGCGCGGGCCTCGTGTTCAACGTCGGCGAGCGCGTGGAAGGCTACACGAATTTTCTCTGGATCATCGTCCTGGCCGGCCTGGCATGGGTGACGCGGCTGCAGATTCCGTTCGTTGCCTTTTACGCGTGCCTCGCCTGTTTCGTCGGGAACGTGGCGACCATCTGGGCGCTCGGCCGGCGGCTCTCGGCGCCCGACGCCGGGCAGACCTACGTGCCGCTGGCCGCGCCGTGGCTGGCGACGCAGTATATCTTCACCTGTTATGCGACAACCGGCATGGAAACGATGTTCGCCAGTTGGCTGGTGGTGATCGGCGCCTATTTTCTGGCCACCCAGGCGGGCGTTCGCCGCGCGACGGGCGCCGGCGTCTTCTTCATCCTCGCCGCGTTGGCGCGTCCGGATCATCTGCTGTTTTATTGCTGCGCGGGCGGTGTCCTGCTGGTCGAATGGATCGCCGCCGTCCGCGGCGCCTGGGCGACCCATCTCCGCGTCTGGCGAGCGGCGGCGCGCGAGTTCGCCGCGTTTGCCGCGCCGGCCGCCGGCTACGCGGTCTACTTTCTCTGGCGTTGGCGATATTACGGGGCGTTTTGGCCGAACACGTTTTACGCCCGATCGGTCGACGTTTCGTATTGGGCGCAAGGCTGGAAATATTTCTTGGCTTGCGGGGCGGGCGAGCACTTGCTGCTGTTGGCGCCGGTGTTCGCCGTGTGGGCGGCTAGTTCCCGCGACCCTCGTCTCGCGACGTTCCGTCGATTCGCCGTCGCCAGCGCTCTTATTTTTACGTTCTATATCGTCCGCGTCGGCGGCGATTTTATGCTCGGGCGATTTTTTCTGCCGTTGACGCCGTTGCTGTTGCTCGGCGTCGAGCAGGGCGCGCACGCGTGGGCGCGGGGCGCTCGCGCCCCGGCGTGGCGCGGGATCGCCGCGGCGGCGATTGTCGCCGCGACGGCCATCAGCGTTCCCTTTCCCGAAAGCTTCGAATCAATTGCCGACGAAAGTCGAGTGTATCGCGCGACGTATGGCAAATTGCATCTGGACAGGGCGGTTTCCGCGTCCATCGCCGAAGCATTTGGCGAGCCGGTGACGGTCAGCGCCAACGCGATCGGCCGGATCAGTTATTATTCCGCTGTGCCGTTGATCGACAATTTGGGGCTGACCGACGCCGTCGTCGCGCGCCGCCGCTTGCGAGTTCGCGGCCGTCCCGGTCATGAACGAGCGGCGTCGCAGACCTATCTGGACGCGCGCGGCGTGGTTCTGGCCTCGGACGGCCTGAACGACGAACTCCGCAAGATTGAGATTCCCGGCAGCGATTTTGGGTGGAGCATCTACCGTTACCATCCCGATCTGATGAAGCGGCTCGCCGCGCGCGCGCCGGACGTAAAGTTCGCCCGTGTGGAAGACGTGCTCGACGCGGAATATCATAATTTGTCCGCGCGATCGGCGCGGGAAACGGCCGAATTGCTGCAACGATTCGATCACTATTATTTTTCGGTGTCCGGCGACGAGCGCCGCCGCCGGCCGTTTGTCGAGCGTTTCATTCGACTGTGGGCCTTCGAAGACGGCCGCCTGCCGCCAGGGACGATCGTCGAGCCGTCGGCGAAACTGCGGTTCGTCACGCCCGCCGGTTCCGGCGAGTACGAAATCGAAAATTATCAAGGCGAGACGTTGCTGGCGTTGGGGCCTGGCGAGGCGGGCGGTCCGCCGGCGCGCGTCCGGTTTCCACCTTTCGAAATCCGCGGCGACGAGATCGGCTTCCTGGTCGGCAGTTGGCCCGAGCCGAGCCAGAGCGCGGTGGTCTTGAAAATCGACGGCGCGGCGTTCGGCCGGTGGGAAGGCAACGGCAGCGGACGATTGCAGCGCATTGTCGTGCCGCTCGTGGGCAAACGCGGCGGCCGCGCGGAGTTGTCCCTGGAAAACCGGTCGTTGCGCGAAACCCTGTTGTTCGACATGTTCTACGAAGCGGAGGCGCGAGGCGGTCCGACGTCTGCGGCGGGCGCGACGGCATCGGGCGCCGCCCCGTGAAACGGCATTTCTGCGAAAGCAGACCTTTTCGGCGTCAATACCCGTAGCGCGAGCGGCGGCGCCGTTTTTTCTTCTTCGAGCCGCCCTCGGCGTAATAGTAGTAGTACGAATAGTAGCCGTAGTCGTACCGGTAGCCGGCGTAGATGTTGTTGGTGACGATGCCCAGCAGCCGCGCGTTCACCTTTTCCAGCAGGTCGAGAGCGCGGTTGACGCCCGAGGCGCGGCTGCGGCCCAGTTCGACGACCAGCAGCGTGCCCTCGACGACCGACGAAAGGATCGCGGCGTCGGTCACGGCCACGACCGGCGGGCTGTCGAACAGGATGAGCTCGAATTCCTGGCGCATCTCGGCGATCAGGTCTTTCATGTGCTGGCTGCCCAGCAATTCGGTCGGATTCGGCGGAATCGGCCCGGAGGGGATAACCGACAGATTCGGAATCTTGGTCGCCGTGGTCACGTCGCGCCACGATTTCTCGCCGAGCAAGACGGTGGTGAGGCCCGGATCGCGCTCCATCTCGAAGATGTTCTGGACGTTGGGTTTGCGCAAGTCGCAATCGACCAGCAGCGTTTTGCGGCCGGCGTTCGCGAAGGTCAGCGCGAGGTTGGAGACGATGGTCGACTTGCCTTCGCTCGGTCCCGCGCTGGTGACCAGCAGCGTCGTCAGCTTGCGGTCCGGGTCGGCGAACTGGATGTTCGTGCGCAAGGTGCGAAACGCCTCGGAGATCGGACTCTTCGGGCTGTAATGCGTGACGAGGCTCGACGACGCGAGGCCGACGGCGTCGTCGTCTTTGCGCGAATCCGGAATGCGGGGAATGATGCCGTAGATCGGCTTGCGGACGAAACGCTCGACCTCTTCGATCGACTTGAGCGAATCGTCGATGAACTCCAGGAAAAACGCGACGCCGATCGAAAGCAGCAGGCCCGCGACCGCGCCCATCAGCAGATTGAGTTTGATGTTCGGGGCGATCGGCGACCGCGGCGTCACCGCGTTGTCGATCGTGCGGATGGCGCTGATCGTCGAGGCCATGACGATTCGCGACTCTTCCTTTTTCGTAAGCAGGAAGGTGTAGATCTGCGCCGTCACTTCGCGCGACCGCGTCAATTCGGCCAGGTCGCGCTCGACGCTGGGCAGGCTGCTGATCGTCTTGCCGAACTGGGCGATGATTTCATCGAGTTTTTGCAGCCGCGTGTCGACCGACGAGATGGTTTCTCTCAGAATCGCCTGAATCTGCAAACCGACCGCCGCCAGTTGCCGGTCGAGCGCTTGCACTTCCGGGTGAACTTGCGTGTAGGTCGTCATCATCTGGCTCTTGCGCGACTTCAAATCGGCGACCACCGAACTCAGGCCCGAAAGGACCGAATCCTCCGCCGACGACATGCTCGGCAGCGCCAAACCCTCGACGCCATTTTTCTTCACCTCGACAAGCATGCCCGCGTATTTAAAGCGTTCGATCTGCAACTGCGAACGTTGCAATTCGAATTTGGCCACCGAGTCGATCAGCGAACTCGCCTCGGTGCTGAGCATCATGATGCCCTTTTCCTGCTTGTACTTCTGCAATTCGTCTTCGCTGCTGGACAGAATGCCGCGAATGACGTCGAGTTGGCTTTCGATGAAATCGACCGTCTGCTTGGCTTCGCGGCTTTTCTCGGCCACGTTCAGCGTCTCGTAGACTTCGACGGTCTTGTTGACGATGTCGCGCGCCAACGACGGGAACTGGCTGCGGTACGCGATCTTCACGATCTGCCCGCTGTCGCCCATTTCCGCGACGTTGAGGTTCTCCTGCACCAGGCGCACCGTGGAGTCGAACGGCCGTTGCACAAACTTGAAGGCGGACCCGGCGTGCGGCGGCTTGGCGAGGTCAATGTCGAATTCCAGACCCGCCGCGTGGAACCCGTTTTGAAAATCGCCTTTGCCGAGCGAGGCGCCTTTGTACGAGACCTCGAATTGCCCCTGATCGTTCAGGAACGTCACTTGGTAAACCTGGCCCTGATTGTCCGCGGCCAGTTCGACGTTCTTCAGCGTCGGCTCGATTTTCTCCGTGTGGCTCAGCACCGCGAGGTCCAGCCGCAGTTCGCGCACCACGGCCTCGGCCATCGTCCGGCTGTGAATGATCTGCATTTCGGCGGCGATCGGGCTTTGGCGGTTGGCCTTGACCAGTTCGTTCAGCACGGCGTTGCCGGTCTGTTCTTCGCGAATCTGGACGACGGCAAACGCCTCGTAAATCGGCGTCATCAAGAACGTATGGATCAGGACGGCCGCGAATACCGACAGGAACGTCAGCAGGACCACGATCCGCCGGCGAAAAAGCACGCGGAAGTAATCGGAGACCTGCACTTCTTTGGCGCGGTAACGAAGATCCATGGTTTACGGCTGTCTCTGCAACGAGGTGACGGCCGCCGCGTCGACGACGACCTGGCTGAGATTCGGCAACAGCAGGCCGAGCACGCGGTCCCACTTCGCCAGGCCGCTGGCCGGCACGAAAATAATGTCGCCGTCCTGCAAGAACGGCACGTCGGGTTTCTTGCCCTGCAGAATGTCGTTGTAATCGACGGTGTACACTTTCGGGTTCGCGAGATTGCCGCGGATCACCTTGATCTCGCGCTTGTACGCCGTCACTTCGTTGAAGCCGCCGGCGTCGGCGATCGCCTCGGTCAAGCGCAGCCGCCGCGCGAGCACCGGCACGGCCGTCGGCCGCAGCACCTCGCCCAGCACGTAGACTTTGGCGTTGTCGATGTTGGGCAGAAAGATGATGTCGCCGTCGGCAAGCAGCAGATTCTGGCTGACGTCGCCCCGTTGGAAGAGGGCGTAGAAGTCGACCGGCACCACCGTTTTGGCGCGGATCAAGAAGGCGTTGCCCAGGTTCGCTTTTTCGGTCGGGCCGCCGGCGCCGGCGACGCCTTCCAGCAGCGTCGTGGTGGCGCGGACGGGGTAAATGCCCGGACGATACGTCTGCCCGAAGATGTAGAAGACCTTGCTGGCGTACTCGGTGATTTCGACGTCGACCTGCGGATCGCGCAGCACGCGGCCCAATTTTTCCACCAGCAACGCCTGCAATTGCACGAGCGTCAGACCGTTGGCCATCAGGTTGCCGGCCAGCGGCATGAAGTACGTGCCGTCGGGCCGGATGCGGCCTTCCTTGCTCAGGTCGATCCGTCCCCAGACGGTCACTTTCACTTTGTCTTCCGGGCCCAGCGTGTAGTCGGCGCGGCGCTCGCGGATGTGATCCACCAAGCTGCGGGCGTTGTCGCGCAACGCCTGCGAGTCATCGGGCGCGGCGGCGTTCTGCCACCAGTCGTCGCCGGCCTCCGGCGACGCGTTCGGCTTCGACCGCCCGGTCTCGCACGCGGCGAGCCAGCCCGCCGTCAGGAACAGGAAGAGGAACAGGATAACTAACGAACGACCTCTCAACGAGCCTCCTCGTTCGGCCTACGATTCTTTATTATGCCACAAGACGGCGAAGCATTGCAAAAGGTCGGAACACGCGAACGGAAATCGGAAGCGAGGCAAGGTTCAGACGGCCCGCGTTCATAGACCGGCGTCGTGCGCCATGCGCAACATTTCATCGAGCAGGGCTTTGAGCCGCGGGCATTTGTCGCGGGCCAGATCGGGGTCCAACTCTGCGAACAGGCAGACGCCGTCAATCACCTTCTTGTAATGTTGCTTGGTTTTGTCGAGGTACAACCGTTCGAGGAGCTTTGCGGGCGGCTCGTCGAAGTTGACGGTTTCGGGGTTCGCACTTTTGGCGCCGAGCGCTCGTCTAACCGCAACGGGAAGCCCCTCAGATCCGGCCAGCAACCAGGCTTCCAGTTCGTGGACGGCAAAGTGCTGAGAGAACCGCCTGTTATTGACCTGCCGCTCCACACGCGCCTTGGCCCACGAATAGCGGTCGTCCGCGGTCTTTTTGTCAGGCGGATAAAACGTCGGACCATAAAGGTCGAGAAGGCCAATGACGCCGATTACTTCCCGGCCCGACGTGCCTGCGAGATGAAGTTCGACTTTTCTGCAAATATGCTTTTGATAGCTTGGCCATCCCCTGAGATCGAAAGCATCGATCCTCACGCGTTGGCCGAGTCTCGGGTCGAGCCACCGTTTCAAGAACGAAGGAAGCGCCCGGCGTTCGGTTTCGCCCTCGACGAAAAGAACGAATTTCATTCCATCGCCTCAAGCTCGCCGGACCGATACAGCGCGCCGAGGCTGTACTCTTTCAGCCAACGCGCGAGCTCGTCGCCCTCGATGATGGAAAGCTTCGTCTCGCCGTCTTCCCAGCGGGCGACCGTCGACGTGGGCGGATTGTCGCCAAACGCATCGAGCAACTGCGGGGAGTGCGTCGTCAGAACGACCTGGCTGCGGTCCGCGGCCTGTCGGGCAAGTTCGGCCACCAGCGGCAGCATGGCCGCATGCAGGCCCGCCTCGGGTTCGTCAATCGCGATGAGTTCGCCAGGGTCGGGGTTGCCCAGAATCGCCAGCAGCAGCAGAAAACGCATCGTGCCGTCGGACAGATCGGCTGCCGATTGAATGCTGTTTAATGATCGCCAGCGAAGACGAAGCTGAACGCGTTGGTCTGCGGCGGGCGGGAACGACAATTCCTCAAAATCCCGCCCAAACGCGGCGGTCATCGCCCCGTCGACGTCTTTCTTGAAATTGCGGTCACTCGAATAGAGCGTATGGAGAACCGGAATGAGGTTCTGGCCGTCCGCCGCAACTCTTTTTTCGAACCGTGCGACCGTCGGCCGTCGCATCTCGGCGTCCTGGTCCACATGAAGGTCGTGAAAAACGTTCCAACTCGCGAGCCTATCGCGAAAAGCCGAGAGCAGAGGGTTGCCGAATGGCCCGGCCGCCAGCGACAGCAGGGTTTGTTCATCGGGAACACTGCCATGGAGGCCCGAGACCTGATGCCCCTGTGAGTTGCGTTTGAAATAGTATTCCGGGTCCTTGTATTCTCCGTTGCTGAGCGACTCGCTCTCCACGCGATACGCGCTTGTATGGCCGAGTTGCTGCAAACTCAGCGCGTAGGTGAGAGCCTCCGTAGCCGCATCGCGCATTACGTTGATGGGTTCAGTCTTGACGATCCAATCAAGGGACTCGGCCTTTCCGTCCCACAGAACAGCCGCGATTCCGCCTTGCTTCAGAATATCTTTCGGCAGATCGCCCATGGCAGATCGTTGCAGAAGGGCAAGGGCGCGCAGCAGGTTGGACTTCCCCGATCCGTTCGGTCCGATAACTACATTTAGTTTTCCAGGTGTCCACCTGATGTCCTTGAGCGAACGATATCCTTTAATGCTGAGAATCTGAATCACGCTTTGGCTCCTTTGCAGAACCGCAAGCCTGGTGGGAATAACTTTACCGCTCCGATTTTTCCCAGATGTTCGAGCATGGCCGCAAGTTTATGCCCGCCTCGCGCCGGCCGTCAAATACGGATTGCGTCGGGCTTGCCGGGGGCCGGGGCTCTTTGTCACGCCCCCGGATGTTCTTCTTCCGCGGTCGCTGGCGCGGTTTTCTTCTTGCCGAACAACCAGACGAGCAGCACGCCCAGAAAATACAGGCCGACCATCGGGATGCCGAGGCTGGCCTGGCTGACCACGTCGGGCGTGGTCAGCATCGCCGCGAGAATGGCGATGATCACGATCGCCCAGCGGAACGCCCGCAACAACTGCCGCGCGTCGACGACGCCCATGCGGCCGAGCAGAAACATGACCAGCGGCAATTGGAACGACGCGCCGAAGGCGATGATCATCGTCATGGCGAACGAGAAATACTCCTTCGTCGAAATCAGCGCTTCGAGCGTTTCGCTCCGGTAATTCGCGATGAGGACCTGCAGGGCCATCGGAAACATTTCGAAATAGCAGAACAAGCCGCCGATCGTGAACAGCAACGAACCGGCGGCGACGAACAGCAAGAGAAAGCGTTTCTCCGTCGAATACAACGCTACCCAGACGAAGCGGCCGAGAAAGTACATCCAGAACGGCGTCGAGAGCAGCAGGCCGGAAAAAAAGCCGACCTTCATGTACGTCAGCAGGCCCTCGGGCGGCGACGTGAAAATCAACTTTTGTTCGTGGCCGATGGTCTTGTAGACCTCCCACAGCGGCAGCGTCAGAATGCGGAAGATGTCGGGCGAAAAATACATGGTCGCCGCGGTCGCGACGAAAATGGCGATCAGCGAGTAGAGCAACGCCGTGCGGAGTTCCGCCAGGTGCTCGATGATGCCCATCGAGCCGCCGGTCTGCTCCTCGGGCGTCTCCTCCGGCGGGGGCTCCAACTCGGGGACGTCGCTCAAGAATGCGGCTCCTTGCCGGCGTCCGGGGGCGGCAGGTCGTTGCCGGTCGTCGACAGGTCCGCGGCGGCGGGCGTCGCCGGCGGGGCCGCGTTCGCCGGAACGTCAGCCGCGGCGGGCGGGGCCGCGGCGGGCGAGGGGGACGGCGCATCGGCCACGGCAGCGGTCGAGACGGTTTCCGGCGTCGGCGGGGAGGGCGGCGGCGCGGCAATTGCCGGAACGGCGGCGGCTGGCTCTTTTTCTTCGTACGGCTGGCGCGTGTCCGGCGGTTTCCAGGGCGGCCGCTTATTGGGTCCGACGATGGATTCCTCGGCTTCCATTTCGATGCGCCGCAATTCCAGGTTGATTTCGCGCTGGATGATCGACATGTGGTGCCGCGCCCAGGCGTACGCCTTGCCCATCTGGCGCGCCACCTTCGGCAGGTTTTTTGGCCCGACGACGACGAGCGCCAGCACCAGCACGACCATCATCTCGCCGAAACTCATCCCGAACATCGTACACATCCCCCCGGGGCCAGGCGGCCCGGATGCGGAAGGTATCGCCATGACCGAGGAGTGTCAATCAGCCAAAATCCGCGCCAGTCGCGTCGGTTCGGAATTGACGCCTATTCGCAAAGCCGTTCCTGCGCGCGGCCGCCCTTCACCGCCAGCGACAGATATTGCCGTCCGCGCATTCCCAAATCTTGCGCCCGCGGCAGCCCCGGCACATCGCCGAACCCGAACCCCGAGAGTTCGTAGCGAAAGGCCGCGTAGATCTGCAATTCCTTGTCGGGCCATTCGGCCCGAATCGGATTGAAGCCCGCTTCCCGCACCGCGTTGAGCGCGCAGTCGTCGAGCGCACGGCGCCCGCTCGACTGCGACACCGTCGCCTCGCTGACCTCGCCATTGCGCTGAATCGTGAAGCGCACGTTGACGACGCCTTGCTCGCGCCCGCGCACGGATTCCCTCGGATAGACCCACGCGAGGCAGATCTTGTCTCGCATGTGCGCGAAATAGCCCAGATAACGGATTTCTCTGACCGAAATCGAGATCGCCTCGCCCGGTTCCGCGACGTTTGGACTGTACCGATTGACCCCGTCCTCGCCCCCGGCGCCGCCCAGCGGCGCCGGCATTCCGGCGCGCGCGAGCATCTCGTCGACTTTGCGGTTCAAGCCGTCGCTGGCGCCGCTGTTCGCGTTTGGCGCGCCGGCGGCCCCAGTCGCGCGCTCGCCGACGCCCTCGCCGATGGCCGGCATCGGCGGCAGGCGGACGCTGTTGTGGTCGGCAAAATCGACCGCCGCGTTCTTCTTGGAATCCAAGCCGCTCGGCGGCAGGCGGTCGAGATTCGTGTTGACCGGCAGGTTTCTTGCTATTTCCGCCAGCGTTTCTGCGTCGATGTTGGCCAGGTCGAAGTCGACCGTCTGCGGCTGCGCCGGCGCGCGGAAACCCAGGAGCCCCGAATAGAAGAGGACGACGATCCCGATATGGACCAGCACGGACAGGGCGATCGCGACGCCGACGATCCGCCGATCACGATGATCCCGCACTTGTTCGCGCCCGCCCGTTTGCACATCCCACCCTGCGAAATTTCAAACTTCGCTCGGGACTCTACAGGGCATGTTTGCGCGATAGCAATGGGGCGGCGCCGACAGCGGTTTTCATCGCGCGCGCTGGTTGGGCAGCGCGCGGCGGCGGCGCATCGCCCGGCAGAACAAACGAAGCGGGGTGTCGGTCCGTTCAATCCTGGCGTTGGAAGACGGCCCCGTTGAGCCCGAGCGCACGACCGTCGCAGGGATCGCTTTTCAGCGTGGTCTTCAGCGTCGTCGCCGTTACGTCATACGTGTATTCGCCGACCTGGGACGATGGGCAGGCCAGTTGTCCCGACGTGTCCGTGAAGTCGGCCGTGCAGCCGTTCAGCGCGATCGTGCCGTAGACGTCGTACGCCGTGTCGTTGACGCCGACCGCGTGATACGTCAGGTCGCTGGCGATCGTCAACGTCAGCGCCGCGGATTTCCAAGTCCCCGGAATCAGGCTCGGCGAACCACAGCCGCTCGCATCGTCGTCGGCGGGCGACGCGTCATCGTCGCCGGATTTTGCGGAGCTGCTGCTGCCGCCGCACGCCGCGAACAACGCCAGCCCGATGCCCAAAAGCAGAACGATCGGTACGTATTGCTTGTGCGCGAACATCGTCAAGAATCCTCCTTACGCGAACGATTGGTGATTGCCGAATGCTACGGGTTTGTGATCTTTTTCGGCCCGACGGTTTTCGCCACGGGCTCGGCGGTTGACGTTTCGCCCTCGACCGGGGCGGCGGCCGGCTCGGCGGGGCCGAGGGTTCGCTGCTCGACCGGCTGCGGCGTCGCAAGGCCGAGTTCGATCTCGAACTGTTTGAGCAACTCGTTGGCCTGCATCTTCTGCGCTTCCTTCTCGATTTCGAGGCCCGCCGCGTCAATGTTGTTGAGGGCCATTTCCATGCGCGCCTGATGCTTGGCCGATTCGCGGTTGATGCGGTCGATCATCTCGTCGTGGGTCTGGTCGATGCCGCCGACCTCGAACGACTCCATCGCGTCGGCGACGTGCTTTTCCCATTGGGCCTGCTTGTGCACGGCGACGGCGCGCTGCACCTCGTCGATCTTGCGTTTTTTCTCTTGCAGGAAGGCCTCCTTGACCTTGAGCGCTTTCTCGAACGACTCGCGGCTGACCTTCAGGTGCGCCTCGTCGCCGGCCACGTCCTGATTGAGCTGTTCGAGGGTCGTGGCGTAGGTCAGCGCGATGTCGCGGCGGCCGGCCTGCAGCGCCGCCTTGATGCGCGCCTTGACCTGTTCGACTTTTTCCTGCCGGTCCCGCTGCTTATTTTCGAGCAGCGTCACGTTGGCCTTGATCATTGCCAGCGACTCGTTCATCCGCGGCACCTGGTCGTTCAGGTCGCGGATGTTTTGCTGCAAGATCATTTCCGGGTTTTCCAACGAATCCAAAGCTCCGCCGAACAGGCTGCGCACCCACCGTTTGAACCGGTTCCACATCGTCGCCTCCCGCTTGAATAGTTGCTTGGTTCGATTATTTATAGACGCGGGTTCCGCCGGGGTCAATGCGCCGCGAGACGACGCGCGGTTGCGCGGCGCGGCCGCCGGGCTGCGCGACGGGGCCGCGGGGCTGAGAGGCTGAGAGGACGAGCAGGCCACGCTCTGCGGCGCGATCTGCCAGCCTCTCGGCCTTCCGGTCTCTCAGCCTTTCAGCCGGCGCCGGCCTCCCGGTCTCAACCTTCCCCTTTCAGGGCTTCGGCTTGGAAGTGCGCGATCAGCGGGTCGATCACTTGCGCCAACGCGCCTTCGAGAATGCGGTCGAGGGCGTAGATCGTCAGGTTGATGCGGTGGTCGGTGAGGCGATTCTGCGGGAAATTGTAGGTGCGGATGCGCTCCGAGCGGTCGCCCGTGCCCACCTGCGACTTGCGCTCGGCGGACATCGTCGCTTCCTGGTCGGCGCGCATCTTGTCGAGGACGCGGGCCTTCAGAATCATCAGCGCCTTGGCTTTGTTTTTGAACTGCGATTTTTCGTCCTGGCACGAAACGACGATGCCGGTCGGCAAGTGCGTCATCCGCACCGCGCTCTCGGTCTTGTTGACGTGCTGGCCGCCCGGGCCGCTGGAGCGGAAGACGTCAACGCGCAGATCCTTCTCGGCGATGGTCACCTCGACCTCATCCGGCTCGGGCATCACGGCGACGGTCACCGCGCTCGTGTGAATGCGGCCCTGCGCTTCGGTCTCGGGCACGCGTTGCACGCGGTGGACGCCGGATTCGTACTTCAATTTGCTGTAGACGCTTTGACCGCGAATGCCGCAGATGATTTCTTTGAAGCCGCCCAGGCCCGTCTCGTGCGCCGAAAGGATTTCCTGCTTCCAGTTCAGTTCTTCGGCGTAACGCGTGTACATGCGGAACAGATCGCCCGCGAACAGCGCCGCCTCTTCGCCGCCCGTGCCGGCGCGGATTTCCAGCAGGATGTTCTTGTCGTCGTACGGGTCTTTGGGCAGCAGCAGCAGCTTGAGGTCGCTGCCCTGCTTTTCGACATTGGCCTCGAGTTGCTCCAGTTCCGCCTTGGCCATCTCGCGCAATTCTTCATCGGCCTCGTTGGCGATGATGTCGCGCACGCCGTCGCGATCGGCCGCCATTTTCTTGTAGCGCCGATAGGCGTTGACGATCTTCTCGAGATCGACCCGTTCCTTGTTGAGCTGCGCGAATTTGCCCTGGTTCGTGTACAACTCGGGATCGGCGAGCAGGCGCGTCAGTTCTTCGTAGCGGGTTTCGACTTCGGCCAGCTTGGCGAACATTGTCAATCCGTCATTGAATTTCGCACGAGCCGCCCTTGAACAGCAACTCCGGCGAACCGATGTCGGCCAGCGCCGCCGCGAAATCGGGATAGGAAGTTTCTTCTTCGGCCGAAACCTGCGCGCCGTCCTGCACGTGCTTTTCGCGCCAGAGGCATTTTTTCAGGCTGAGAATCGAGATTTCGAGCATGCGGTCGTCGGGCGGCTTGGTCGTGATCTTCTGCGTCATCAGGCCCGGCCAGATCGCCGCCCGCAGGAACGGATTGCGCCGATTTTTCGCCGCCAGGCGGATCAACTCGTACGACACGCCGGCGATCGGGAAGAGCAGCGGCAGCTTGACCGCGATGTAAATCAGGTGCCGCAGAATCTTGGGCACGCCTTCCAGCTTCGGCATGAACGGGAACAGCAGCGAGAAGAGCAAAATGCTCGAAAGCAGCACGACGATCAAGAAGCTCGTGCCGCAGCGCGGGTGCAGCGTCGTGTACGGCCGCACGTTTTCGACGGTCAGTTCCTTGCCTTCGTCGAACGCGGCGATCGCCTTGTGCTCGGCGCCGTGGTACATGAATGTCCGCCGGATGTCCGGCAGCAGGCTGATGGCCCAGATGTAGCCGATGAACAGCGCAATCTTGATGACGCCGTCGACGAGGTGGAACGAAATCATATCGACCGTCAGTTCGCGGCCGAACAGCAGCTTCGGCAGATACACCGTCGCCAGGTGCGGCGCGACGACGAACAGCGCCATCGCCGCGCCGAGCGAGAAGGCGATCGTCAGGCCGATCATTGCGTTCGTCATGCCGCCGGGTTTTTCCGGCTTGGCCTCGGCATTCGCTTTGGCCTTCTTCTCCTGCTCCTTCGGATCGTCCTCGGCGTACATTTTTGCCGAGAACGACAACGCGCCCATGCCGTTCCACATCGATTCGATCAGGACGATCGCGCCGCGGAGAAACGGCTTGCGCAGGAACTTCCAGCGGTCCCACAGGCTGATCCAGCGTTGTTCCTTGACGACGATGCGGCCGTCGGCGCGGCGACAAACGACCGCCATGCTGTTGGGCGAACGCATCATCACGCCTTCCAGCAGCGCTTGCCCGCCGACGCGCATCGGTTCGGTTGGTTTGTCGGCCATTGATCGGCGCTCCTTGCGGCAGAGAGTTTTCCGCGGCCGGCGACGGTCGGCGGCGAACTCTGCGCAAAACAAAACCCGCGCGGCGACAAGTCAACCGCGCGGGTCGGATAAATCGGCGTCGCTACTTTTCTACTTTTTTCCCGAAGTCTTTGTATTTCTGCTTGAAGCGCTCGACACGGCCGGCCGTGTCGACCAGCTTTTGCTTGCCCGTGAAGAACGGGTGGCACTTGTTGCAGATGTCGATGTTGAGTTCCGGACCGCGGGTCGAAAAGGTCAGGAACTCATTGCCGCACGCGCAGCGGACTTTCGTCTCAATGTAGTTCGGGTGGATTCCCTCTTTCATCGATCTTCTCCCTTCCAGTCGACGCCGGCGTTCGTACGGCGTCGGAAAAGATGTGCTTGATAACATAAGACGACCGAGATTTCAACGGGCGAAAATATTTTGTCAGCGGCGTGTTTTTACTCGATTTCTCTTCGTTCGTAAAGGCAGCCCACCGTGCGCTTCGTTCGGCGGACGCGGAAGTTGGTCGAATTTCCCCGTTTTGGTGGATTGTGGACGCATGAAGAATTTGTTAGCATTTCGTTAGTTAGTGGTTGGGCCGTTAATTTCGCATCCAAAACCCAGGGGTTCGCGATGAATCGAGTGTTCCCGCGGTCGACATTCTTGCTCTGCCTCGCGGCGTTGGCGTTTTTCTCCTTCCTGGCCCTGAACTGCGGCAAATCGTCCAGTTCGTCGTCCAATTCGCTCGTCGACGACGACGACAACGACGCCTCGCCCGCCGACGATGACGACAACGACAACGACGACACCAGTCCCGTGAACGCCATCCCGACGACGCTCGACGTGACGTTCGGGCCGAAAGAAACGGCGCCGGGCTCGGGCCAATACGTGCTCGCGCAATTTCCCGGCGAACCGTACATGGCGCGCAACGATCTGAACATCAAGCCGACGCTCAGCCCGGCGGCCGGCGCCAAGCCGTTGTCGATGACGTACTTTTCGGTCTTTTCGGATCTGCACATCACCGACGAAGAGGCGCCGGCGCGGCTGACTTTCTTCGACGGGAACGTCATTCTCGACGGCCTCTTCCAGGCGGCGTTTCGGCCGCAAATGGATCTCGGCGGGCAGATGCTGAACGAGCTGGTGCGCACCGCCGACCGCATCCAAAGCGACTACGGCCGCGATTTCGATTTCATGCTGCTGTTGGGCGACGTGGGCGACAACGCCCAGACCAACGAGATGAAAACGGCGATCGACATTTTCGACGCCACGGGCCTGCTCACCGGCGACCCGGGTTGGGTGCGCGTGGACAGCGGCGATCTCGACATCGATCCGCAGACCGGCCACGACCGCGGCGAGCGCAATTTCGACATTGAAGAAACCAACCTGGAAGGCAAGAACATCGACCCGTTCAACCGGCCCGGCTACCCGAACTCCAACGCCGACTTCCAAACGCCCGGCCTGGTGCGCGCCTCCGGCGAGCACGTGCCGTGGTTCGCGACGATCGGCAACCACGACGAAGAGAACTGCGGCGTCTTCGAAATGTCGACGCTGTTGACGATTTACAAACCCGACGACTACGTCGGCGAATGGGCGCCCTTCGGCATGCTGCCGGCGTTCGCCAACATGATCAAGTATTGGGAAGACAATCCGACCGCGGACATCAAAATCGGCAACGGCTTGTTGGGGTTGATGGATTGGCGCGATGTGTTCGAGATTATGAAAGACATCGGCATGATTCCGCCGGGTTACACCGAAGACATCAATCCGGCCCTCGAACCCGATGCCGAATTTGCGCGGATTTTGAAATCCTCCGCGCCCAACGGCGTCCACGTGGCGCCCGATCCGGATCGCGCCTACCTGGGCCGCGCCGGCGAAATCAACCTGCTCGAACCGATGGGCCACGGTTTCAAGAATCGCCCCGCGCAAGACTTCGGCTATTACCGCCTCGATTGGAGCCAGATCGACCCGTCGTCCGACCTGCCGCTCCGCATTTTGACCCTGGACAGCACCGAGGAAGAAAACATCGCCGACGGGGGCATCAGCGACACCCAACTCGCCTGGTTCGAAAGCGAACTCGACCAAGCGGCGACCGACGAAGTGCTGGTCATGGCGACGTCCCACTTCCACCTCAGTTCCATCTCGAAAAACGGCGCCGAACTCGCGGCGTTGCTCGCGTCGTATCCGAACTTCTTCATCTTCCTCGAAGGTCACGGCCACGACAACCTCGTGGCGCCTCGGCCGGGCACGGGCGATTCGCCCGGGTATTGGGAAGTCGAGACGCCTTCCGACATGGACTTCCCGCAGCAGGCGCGCATTTTCGAAATCGTCGACAACCGCGACGGCACCGGCATCGTGTACACGACGCTGTACGATCACTGGTCGACCGTCGGCGACGACGCGGACGTATTGGGCGACCTGGGCCGCCAATTGGCGTTCACCGATTGGATGGCGAAGGGTTGGGACGGCAAGACCCCGTTCGCCGGCATGGGTCAGTTGAGCGACCGCAACGTCGCCCTGACATTCGCCATTCCGGCGGCGATCGAAGCAAAATTGGCGCAGATTCCGTCGAACGGCTCGATCACGTCGGTGGATTCGCTCGGCCATCTTTATCATCCGTGATCGAACGCGAAAAAGGGATTTGACATTCGTCGGACGGTCGAAACGGTGACGAAAGGCGCACGGGGCGCGAAGGACCGCGTTGTGCGCTATCTTTTCCTGGCGTTGTTGGGATTGTTGTGCCTCGGCGCGGCCGTGAGCCTCTCGTGCGCGCGCGAGAGCAACAGCAGCGGGAGCAACGGCGCCCTCGACGACGATGCCTCGCCGACGGACGATGACGACGATGCTTCTCCCGCCGACGACGACGATGACAACGACGACGACAACGACGACACTGCCGGAGAGACTGTCTGGACCGATTCGACGACCGCTCTGACGTGGCAGAACGGCCCCGCGGTCGGCTCGATCCAATACGATGTGACGGACGCGCAACTTTATTGTTCGGGTCTGAGTTGGGGCGGATTCGGCGGCTGGCGGCTGCCGACGATCTCCGAGCTTCGCAGCCTGATTCGGGGTTGCGCCGCCACAGAGCCGGGCGGCGCGTGCGGCGTCACCGACGGCTGCCTGGAACTCAGGTGTCTCGCTTCGTGCGGTGGTTGCCCCCACTCCGAAGGGCCGGCGCCGGGCGGCTTCTATTGGCCGTCGGAACTGTCGGGCAACGCCGACAATTGGTGGTATTGGTCGGATTCGGCGGTCGCGCCCAACAACCTCGTCGACGACGCCGGCTGGACGGTCGATTTCAACCTCGGCAGCGTCTCCCTCGCCCTGATCGACTACAACAACGCGGTGCGTTGCGTGCGTTAGACGCGGCCGAGCCGCGGGGCTGCGCGGCCGAGCCGTGGACTGAAAGGCCGGGAGACTCGCAAGGCGACCGGCAGCACGACCTCTCAGCCTCTCAGCCTCCCAGTCTCTCAGCCTTGCCGCGGGCCTTCCAGCCTCTCCAACGCGGCTAGCACCTCGGCGACCGGCAAAGAGTTTTTGAAAAAAATGACCGGGCCGGGCAGGGCGGCCATGTCCTCCTGCCGTTGCGCGACCGCGGCGACGACGATCGGCCGGTCGGCGAAGCGGCGAAACGTTTCGAGTTTCGCGGCGAGATATTGCGGCGTCCAGAAGCCGACGATTTCGAGATACGCCTCGGCGCCGTCGGCCCGCCGGAAGACGAAATCCGGCACGAACGTCTTTTGCCGCACGTCCAGGATCGCGCCCTCGCGGTCCAGCGACCAGCCGTCGCGCTCCGAACCGAACGCGGCGGCGAATTTCTCTTCCAGGCTCGAATCGAACTCGGGCGGCGCGGGCAGGCGGCCGGTCAGGCCGGAGGCGTCGTCGAGCGCCAGCACCGCGTTGCCGCGCTCCGTGCGAATGTCGGCGCGCAGCCGCCAGCCGCGGCAGGCGAGCAGCGCCGGCAGGAAGCGCGCCATGGCCACGCCGTAGCGGCGCGTCTCGCGCAAGATCGACGCCGGGCCGGTCAGCACGATGCGATACGCCGACGGCCCGCGCCGCGTGATTTCGTGCAGCAGCCGCGCCAGTTTCACGTAACGCAAAACGATTTTGAAATCCTGCGTGACGTCGATCGTCATCCGCGCCGCGCGATAGAGGCAGACCTGCGCCTGCGCGACGTTGTAGCGCGCCAGCAAGGCGGCGGGCGTTTCGTCGGCGGCGAAGGCGCGCAAGCGATGGCGGTCCATGACGTCGGCGTAAAGCCGGTTTTCGATTTCCGCCCACGGCTGATCGAGCGCGCGGGCGATTTCCTCTTTGACCGCGCGTTCCTCGTTTTCGAACAGCGCGCGCCGTTCCGCGACCAGGGGGTGTTTTTCCGCGGCCAACGCGAAAACTTTGAGCCGCAATTCGGCCGAATTGCCGTGGCGGTCGGTGTCGAAATCGGCCGCGTCGTCGAGCAATTTGCAGAAGGCCGCGATGCGCCGGGGCTGGCAATTCGGTTCTTCGTCGAAGAGCCGCTCGACCGCGCGGTGCAGGTCGCGGCGCGTGCGGCCGGCGCCGGCGGCGTAGATCTCCAACATGCGCGCGGCGTAGGCGAGGTATTGCCGGTGCGGGCCGCGCAGCAGGCGGTCGGGGATCACCCGGCCGCGATCATATTCGGCGATGGCGTGTTCGCGTGTAAGCATCGCTTTTCCGGCGCGCGCGCGAGCGTTGTTCCTCGCCCGCCGCTTCGCAAACCACCTCGTAGAGCACCGCCCGCGCGTCGCCGACGGGCCGCAGAATGCGGCCGAGCCGCTGCTTCGCCTGGCGCGTCGACGACTGCCCGCCGAGCACGACCGCGACCTTGGCCTCGGGCACGTCGACGCCCTCGTCGAGCACCTGGTTGGCGACGATCGCCGGGAAGCGGCCCGCGGCGAAATGTTCGAGCACGGCGATCCGCTCCTTCTTGCGGCAATGGCTCAGCAGCGTCGGCAGCAAAAAGCGCGTCGAGACCTCCAGCGCCATCGCATTCGTGCCCGTGAAGACGATCACCCGCTCGCCGCGATGCCGGCGAAACAACTCCTCCAGCGCGCGAAATTTTTCCTGCGCCCGGTCTTCGAGCGATTGCTTTTCGTAAAACGCGTGCTGCGCGCGGCGCGCCTCTGGATCGGCGCCCGCGTCGGCGAGAACGTCCTTCCATTCGTAGCCGGGCACGTCGCGCCGCCGGGCCAGGACGTAGTTGCGCACGATCGTCGACGCCCAATCGTGTTTCTGTTTTTCCGCCTCGGTCAATTTCACGGAAATGCGATAGGTCTCGTACGGCGCAAGCGAGTCCCCCGCGTCGGCGAGATCGCACTGGCAGCAAACCGGCCCGATCAGCCGGTCCAGATCGACGTGCCGCCCGTCCGGGCGTTCCGGCGTCGCGGTCAGGCCGAGCCGCCGCGGCGCCGTGCACATCAGCGCCGCCTCGCGATATCCGGGGGCGGGCAGATGGTGCGCCTCGTCGAAAACGATCAGGCCGAATTTCGCGCCGATCTTCGGCATGTGGATCGCGGCGCTGTCGTAGGTGGTGACCGTGACCGGGCGCAGATCGAAAGTGTTGTCGCCGAGCACGCCGGCGTCGTAGCCCATCGCGCGCAGGATGCGCCGATGCCATTGGTGCATCAGGTCGCGCGTGGGGCTGACCACGAGCGTCGCGACCCAGGTCCGCGCCATAATCGCCAGCGCCACGACCGTCTTGCCCGTGCCGGTCGGCATGACGATCACGCCGCGCCCGCCGGCGGCCAGCCAGCCGGCCACGGCTTCTTCCTGCTGCGGCCGCGGCGGCGGCAGCGCGATCAGCGGCCACGCCACAGCGCGCGGCGTTGGGATATCAACATGCAGCGGCAGCCCGGCGGCGCGAAAAAGCTGCTCGGTTTCGGCGAGATGAATCGCGTCCGCCCGCCACCCGCCGACGCGCCAATCCCAGCGCCACACGCTGCCGTCGAGCAGGCTTTTCGCCGCGTCGAGTTTGAGGCCGCGCAGGAGAAGGGTGCCGGCGTCGAAAATCAGGGTGGGCGCGGCGAGGGGTTCGGTCATAGGTTTTCGGCAGCGATGATATTTCGGATTCGCTCTTCCAACTCGGCGATTTCGGGACAGCGGCTTTTGAGGCCGCGGTAATTTCGCAGGGTTTCTTTCATCAGTCGGCGCCGAGAGCCGCCGGGATCGTCAGGATTGCCGTGTTGCGCGACGAATGGCTGAAAGAACGATTCCTTGACCCCGCTGTCGCGCCTGACTTCGAGCCAGGGTCGGCCCAGTTTTCCCACGTGGCCGGCCAGCAGCCACGTTTCAACTTCCTCCACTGCGGCGCAGCACAACAAACGAATGCCGTTCTTCTTGGCGTGTTTCTCCAGAGCGTCAAGATCCGCACGTCGACTCTGGCCGTCGTTGTCGGGCAGGAAAAGCACAAGCTTCACATGCCTGTAACGCAGCGGCACTTGCTCCTTTATCAGTTTTGTGGCGTCCTCGTATCCATTGGCGCTGGGGTTCGTCATGATTGTCACGTCGGACCGCGGCCTTGCGCACGCTTTCATTATTCGTTCGACAAGGGGCTTCAATATGTAGCCATTGTATTTCGGATTTTCGGGGACAACCAGAACGTTAAGACTCATTCCGCCGTCTCCAACCACCCTTCGACGATCATGTCGGCGACGGAATTTGTGCGCGCCGCTTCCACGAAATGCGGCAGTTCGGACAGCGGCGTGATGATGGAAGCGCCGGATCTCGGATTGCGGCGGCAGAAGAAGACATGCTCGTAGTCCGTTTCGTTCAGCCAGGCGACGACAAGCGGTGAGTGTGTGGTCGCGAAGACCTGCGTTTTGCGGCCCGATTGCGACTTCAGCAACTCGACCAACAAACGGATGCGCGTTGGGTGCAATCCGTTTTCAATTTCCTCGATAGCGATCAAACCCGGCATGGTCGGCTGAAAAAACGCCGCCGTGATCGCGGCAAAACGGAGCGTGCCATCCGAGAGAATCGGCGCCGGGTAGACGACGCCTTTTTTTTTGACGGCGAACATCGGTTCTTTTAGAGCGCCCGGCAAAACCGCAACATCATCCAAGTCGATTGGGGTCAATTCCCGCAACCAGGACAAATAGCTCGATCTAGTTTTCTTGCCGGCAATGATCGCCTTGACGATTCCAGCGAAATCCTCGCCGTGCTCTCCCATTCGTCGAACCGCATGCGTTTGTGCGTAGCTCCGCAGCAACCCGACTGACGGGGACAGTTGTTGCATATTCGCAAAAGCGAGCAAAGTCGATTGAACTGCGGTCGCGTGCTCTGTACGCATGGGCGGGTCTGATTTCGCCATTTGAGCGAGCGACGGAACGGAACCCAGAACTTGGTAACCCTTCTCGTCGCGGGGCGCACCGGGGAAATAACGAATCCCCCGAGTCTGGCGCGCAAACCTTCGGCCTCCGCTCACGAAAACGTTGCGTTCCCCGTCAGTGAATCTGTCATTTTCCACTGTTCCGTGATTCAGATCAAATTCTATTTCGTATTTTGCCTTACTCCCTAATTCGTGCCGCATGTCCACGGCGAAACTCACCGATGTCGACTTTCTCGCGAGGTCGGTTTTTCCGATTGCCGCGAAAGCCGCCTTTGCGCTCCCGCCGCGAATGCCCGCCCATTCCGCGCTCGTCGCACTTCGCGGTTTGCCGTTAAATATCTCATCGACGGTGAATCCATTGCCGATGCCTTGCAGTACGCGCAACGCGTCGAAAAAGTTGGATTTGCCGCTCGCGTTGGTCCCGATGAAGAGATTGAACGGACCGAGATCCAGCGCCACTTTTTTCAGGCTCTTGAAACCCTCAATCTCGATCCTGGTAATCATTTCTGCGTCTCCCCATGGTTACGCGGATAGTAGAAAATCTCGGTGATCGAAGCAACTCGAAAGCGGCCACAAAAAAACGCCCGACGGTTTCCCGTCGGGCGCTTCCGTTTTAAGGCGCGGGCCGGCTACTGATTCATCAAATCCATGAAGTCGTTGTTCGACTTGGTGCCGGTCATCTTGTCGAGCAGGAACTCCATGCTGTCGATGGTGTTCAGCGGGCTGAGCACGCGGCGCAGCACCCAGACGCGCTGCAGCGTCGCCGGGTCGAGCAGCAACTCTTCCTTGCGCGTGCCGCTGCGGTTGATGTCGATCGCCGGGAAAATGCGGCGGTCGGCCAGCTTGCGGTCGAGGTGGATTTCCATGTTGCCGGTGCCTTTGAATTCTTCGTAGATCACTTCGTCCATGCGGCTGCCGGTGTCGACGAGCGCCGTGGCGATGACCGTCAGGCTGCCGCCTTCTTCGACGTTGCGCGCCGCGCCGAAGAAACGTTTCGGTTTGTGCAACGCGTTGGCGTCGACGCCGCCCGAGAGGATTTTGCCCGAGTGCGGAACCACAGTGTTGTACGCGCGGGCGAGGCGCGTGATCGAGTCGAGCAGAATCACCACGTCGCGCTTGTGCTCGACGAGGCGCTTGGCCTTTTCGAGCACCATTTCCGCGACTTGCACGTGGCGGGTGGCGGGCTCGTCAAACGTCGACGAAATGACTTCGCCGCGGACGCTGCGCATCATATCGGTGACTTCTTCGGGCCGCTCGTCGATCAGCAGCACGATCAGGATGACTTCTTTGTGATTGCGGGCGAGCGAATTGGCGATCGCCTGCAGCAGCATGGTTTTGCCGGCTTTCGGCGGCGAAACGATCAGGCCGCGCTGGCCTTTGCCGATGGGGCAGACCAAATCCATGATGCGCACGGAATACTGGTCGGACTCGGTTTCGAGCTTCAGCATCTCCATCGGATACAGCGGCGTCAGGTTGTCGAAGAGGATTTTGTTGCGCGCCAGGTCGGGGTCTTCGTGGTTCATCGCCTCGACTTTGAGCAACGCAAAATAGCGCTCGCCTTCTTTCGGCGGGCGAATTTGGCCGCTGATCGTGTCGCCGGTGCGCAGGTTGAAGCGCCGAATCTGGCTCGGGCTGACGTAAATATCGTCGGGGCCGGGCAAGTAGTTGTAATCCGGCGCGCGCAGGAACCCGAAGCCGTCGGGCAGGATTTCCAACGTGCCTTCGCCGTAGATCATGCCGTTGCGTTCGGTGTGCGCCTGGAGCAGGGCGAAAATCAGGTCCTGCTTGCGCATGCCGGTGGCGCCTTCGACGTTCAAGTCTTTCGCCAGCCGCAACAGATCGTTGATCTTGCGCTTTTTCAGGTTCTTGATGTTGATTTCTTCGGGCTGAATCGACCCGTCGGCGGCGGTGCGGCGCGGCCTTTTTACGGCTTCGGCGCCTTCCTCATCCCCGTTTTCGTCTTCATCGGCCAATTTCTTTCCCAGGTCCGGGCCATCCTTGAACAAGTCATCCGCCATAATTCAGCTCCGTGGTGGTTTCGCGTTTTGGTTTGCGCACGCCTTTGCCAGAACACGCTTGATTTTCTCGGCCGCCGGGAGTCGCTCGCGTAAACAAGTCAGATGCCCACGCGATTACGTTGTAAGGAGCAAAAACCCCGCTGCCGGTCGAACGAAAATATCAACCAGGGGTAACCGCGCCTAGGAAAAACAGCGCAACTCAGGATTGCAGCAAGGAATATATGGGGCCAGCCGCAAATTTTGTCAAGGGCAATGTGCGCCAATTTTTGAGGCCCGGCAGAACTGCCGTGGATTCGTCGTTTGCAGCGCGAACGGCAGCGGTCAACCGGCGGGTCCGGCGGCTGCCGTGCCCGCCGGCGGCGGGACCGCGGCCCTGGGGCTTCAGTTTCGCGGCGCCGTCCGGTAAACTCGCGGGCGTTCCACAGGCCGAGTTGTGCGGAGGTTCGCAATGCTTCAGAGCATTCAGTTGAAAAACCTGCTTTCGTTCGGGTCGGACAGCGAGCCGCTGCCGTTGCAAAAATTGAATGTACTCATCGGCCCAAATGGCTCCGGGAAATCCAACTTACTCGAGGCAATCGGACTTCTACAGGCCGCGCCAAGAGACGTCGCGGCTCCGATTCGTAACGGCGGCGGGATTCACGAATGGCTGTGGCACGGCGCGACAGAGCCGGCGCCGGCAAACATCAAGGTCGTTGTTGATGGCCTCAGCGGTCGAATTCCCTTGCGTTACGATCTTGAATTCGCCGAATCCGATGACCGGTTGAAGTTTTCTCTGGAAGAAATCGCGAACACTGAAACAACGGAAAAAGAGAAGAAGCCGCGCACGTGGTATCGTTTCACGGGAACTGTCCCGAGGATTAGGAGCACGGCGAAAAGAACGCTGTTGTTCATGCGGAAGAACTTTGACCGCGCGCGCTCCATTCTCGCCCAACGAAAGGATCCCGATCGTTACCCAGAATTGACCTACTTGGGCGAAACGTTCGAACGCATTCGCATTTACCGCGAATGGTCGTTTGGTCGTCGCTCCGTACCGCGTCTGCCGCAGAAGGCGGACATGCCCACCGACTTCTTGATGGAAGATTGCAGCAATCTCGGGCTGGTGCTGAACCGACTGCGGCGCGCCCCGGCGGTCAAGAAACAGATCGTCGAACGCCTCCAACTTCTTCACGAAGGCTTCGACGATTTTGACGTTCGAGTCGAAGGCGGCACGGTGCAGGTTTTCCTGCAGGAGTCGCCCACCAAAGCCTCGGACGGCGGCTGGATCGTTCCCGCGACGCGGCTGTCGGACGGCACATTGCGGTACCTGTGCCTGCTCGCGATCTTGCTGGACCCGAATCCGCCGCCGCTCGTGTGCATCGAAGAGCCCGAACTCGGGTTGCATCCGGATATCGTTGCGTCGCTCGGCGAATTGCTGGTCGCGGCCTCGGAGCGGATGCAACTTGTTGTCACGACCCATTCGGACGTTCTGGTTGACGCGCTGACCGAACATCCGGAAGCGGTAATAGTTTGCGAGAAACGCCAGGGGGCGACTTGCATGCGTCGTCTGGATCGCGAATCGCTCGCGGTGTGGCTCGAAAAATATTCGCTCGGCCAATTGTGGCGCGATGGCGAGATCGGCGGCAACCGATGGTAGCCGTCCGCATCTACGTGGAGGGCGGCGGCGACAAAGCCGGCCTTCGCCGGGCGTGCCGTATCGGCTTTGCACAATTGTTCGAAAAAATTGTGCCCGCGGGACACCAACCCCTCGTGAAAGCGTGCGGGCGACGCCAGGCGGCTTTCGACGACTTTTGCACCGCGCTAGTCGCCCACCCGGACTCGCTCTGCGTCTTGCTGGTCGACAGCGAAGGCCCCGTTGCCGTTGGAACAACTGCCTGGTCGCACTTGAAGACGCGGGACAAGTGGAAGCGCCCGTCCGGCGTGAAGAATCAGCAAGCCCAAATGATGGTGCAATGCATGGAAGCTTGGTTTCTTGCCGACAAGGAGGCGCTGAAGAAGTTTTACGACAAGGGATTTTTGCTCAAGGCGCTGCCTGGGCGCGCGAACATCGAGGAGATTTCGAAGGACGACCTTTTCCGCATCCTTGAACACGCGACGCGAAAAACAACGAAAGGCGCCTATTCAAAGGGCGATCACAGTTTTCAGATTTTGGCGAAGCTCAGTCCCGAATTGATCGAAAATGCTTCTCGCCACGCCAAAACGCTGTTCGATTTCCTCAGAGAAAATGCCGCGGACAGCGCTTAAGACGGTCCGCGAAACCTTCATTTCGCGATTGCCGACACCTGCCGCCCGCTGCGGCCGCCGCTCCGCCGGTGCGAAAACAGGCGCGGATCGGCCGTCGATGGGCCGACGATTTCGACCGATTCGCCGGGCAGGCCGGCAGCGAGCAGATCTTTGAGCGCGATGAGGCGCAAATCGAGATGCGGCTTGCGGCGGCGGTCCGGCCAGATGACGCCCAGCAGATCGAGGCGTTCGCGCAGGAAACGATTCGCCAATTCCGCACTTACCTCATATTCCGGCGCGCCGACCGTCGGCCCGATCGCCGCGGCCAATTCGCCCGGCGGCACGCCGAACGCGCGCGTCAGGCGCTGGATCGCCCGGCCGATGACGCCCGCCAGCAGGCCGCGCCAACCGGCGTGTACGGCCGCCATCGCCTCGCCGTCCTGCGAGCCAATGAGAATCGGCGTGCAATCGGCCGTCAGCACGCCGAGCGCCCCGCCGGCGAGCCGCGCCGTTTTCGCCACCACGGCGTCCGCCTCCGGGCCGCGCACGACGCCGGTCACCGGTTCGTTCAACAACTCGGCTCGATCGCCATGCACCTGCCGCGGCAGGTAGAGGCCGTTGACGCCCAGATGCGCGAGCACGCGGCGTTCGTTTTCCGCCAGCGCCGCGGGATCGTCGTCGACGTACGCGCCGAGGTTCAACGACTCCAGCGGCCCCCGGCTGACGCCGCCCTCGCGCCCAAAAAACACGGCGCGGTAGCCGAAGGAAGCGAGCACGCGGCTGCGCCAGACGACCGGTTCATCCATTTTTCATCTCCAGCAAGGCCAGGATTCGTTGCAGATCGGCCGGCGGCGGGGAGGCGAACTCGAGCCAGGCGGCGGTTGCGGGGTGGCGAAACGCCAGCCGCCGCGCGTGCAGCGCCGGCCGCTCGAGCGCGGCGCACGCGGCGCGCAGTTCGGGATCCCGCAAGTCGCGGATCGGCCGCACGCCGCCGTAGGTTTCGTCGCCGGCCAACGGCCAGCCGCTTTCCGCGCAGTGCACGCGAATCTGGTGGGTACGGCCGGTCAGCAGGTCGCAGGCGAGCGCGGTCACGTCGCCGCAGCTTGCTTCGATGCGCCAGGCGGTGATCGCCGGCCGGCCCTTGGCCGTAACGCTGCTGATCTTCTTGCGATCGCGCACGTGGCGACCGATGGCCATCTCGATGCGCCCCGCCGATTTGGCCGGCCGGCCCAGGACGATCGCCAGGTACGTTTTCGCGACCTCGCGGCCGGCGAATTGCCGTTGCAAGCCTTGCAGCGCCAGACCGGTTTTGGCGACGACGAGCAACCCGCTGGTGCCCTTGTCGAGGCGGTGGACGATGCCCGGCCGCTCGTCGCCGGCAAGGTCCGCCATCGCCGGCGCGTGGTGCAGCAAGGCGTTGACCAGCGTGCCGTCGGGGTTGCCTGCGGCGGGGTGCACGACCATGCCGGCGGCTTTGTCGATGACGATCAGGTGCTCGTCTTCAAAAACGATCCGTAGCGGCAGCGCTTGCGGCGCGAGGTCCATCGTCGGGCGCGGCGGTATCGTCGCGGTGATGACCTGGCCGGCGCGCAGAATGGCGGCCGGTTTGCCGGGGCGGCCGTCGAGCTGCACCAAGCCGTCTTTGATGATTTGCCCGGCGCGACTGCGCGTAAGGTCGGGCGTTAGCGCCGCCAACGCCTGGTCGAGGCGCTGTCCGGCGTGATCGGGGCCCACGTCAAACCGATGCGTTTCCATGGGGCGGCATTCTAGCGGACTTCCACACGATTTCCAAAGCGCCGGCGGGCGCCAAGAAAAAGGCGGCGGTGGAAACCCACCGTCGCCATGCCGCGTGACGTGCCGTCACTCGGAGGAATACCGAATCCTCGCCCGGCCGACCTACCAGCCGACCGAATTGGCGAACGTGATTAAGCGGTGACTCCGATCCGCGTGATTTTGAGGCCATCCGTCCGCGGCCCCCGCAAAACATTGCGCCGCCCTCTTGGCGGACGCTGCATCCTCGCTCCCGGCGACTTTCGCGCCGCGAATCCAATTCTGTTTGACGGAAGAACCGGTCGTATGTTCCTGCGGTCCCATGTCCGCGTCGTTTTGGTCGATTTCTCCGCTGCCGCTCTGGTCTGCCATCGCGGACGGCGAGAAGGGCAGGCTCAACCAGAGAATCGCCTTGACGACCATCCATATCCGCCATATTTCCCTGCGACCGCTCTTCCGATTATTACGCCAATCCATTTTGCCGAACCTCGCAAGCCCTGGTTTTCACTCGTGTACGCCGCTGCAACCCGGAGAGGAAACCCGCCGCTCTCGGTCCTGGCCCATCACCCCTCCCACAATTTATAAGTGCGCACCGCGCGGGCCCAAGTCAATCGTGTTTTGAGATTAAATCGCGAGAACGCTGCCGACTTTACAGCGATGATCGACTCGCGTAACCATGCAAACGCAACAATTGCCTTTCCAGGCCTTCGATGAAGTTCGGGTCAGGCTCATCGCGACCATAACCCGTTGATAAAGGACAACCCGATGAATGCCAAACGGATCCTGCTGGCCTTCCTGGCGCTGACGATTTGCGCACTGTTCGCTGCCGCCGCGTTCGCGGAGGAAGCCAAGACCAAGCCGGAATCGGCCAAGGTCAAGAATATTCGCAAGATTCTGGAACTGACCAGAACGCGCGAATTGCAGTTGCAACTCCTGCGGCGACTGGCGGGCGAACTGAAAAAAATGACCCCGGACGCGCCGGCGTCGTTATGGGATGATTTCATTGAGGAAGCGAGCAAGGGCGACACGTTGATCGAGATCATAATTCCGATCTACGACAAATATCTCGACGAAAAAGACATTCAGGATTTGCTGGCGTTCTACGAGTCGCGCACCGGGAAAAAACTCATCAGCGTCTTGCCGCAGATCACGGCCGATTCGGCGACGGCGGGCATCAACTGGGGGCAGAAGCTCGGCGAGGAGATGATGCAGCGCTACCAGCAGCAGCAACAGAAGAAACAGCAAGAGGATCAATCGCCGCAACCCGCGGCGCAGGAGGACAAGTTGTTCTGAAGTTCGCGCCAGCTTTACATCCGCGTGGCGTGGGATTAAAAAAGATCCAGCGCAAACCGAGACGAGGCAGGCCACGTATGCCGATTGCCATCCCGGAATTCCTCAAGAGGTTGGCGATGAAACGTCGTGAATTCATCAAAGGAACGTTGGCGGCGGCCGGACTGGCGGCCGTGGGCGGCGCGGCGGGACGCGCGAACGCGGCGCCGGCGGCGCGGTCCGCCGCATCGTCGGCCGACAGGTTGATCGAGCAAGGGGCGCGCGTCATGTGGGTCGCGCCGCATCCCGACGACGAATCGATGGTCGGCCCGATTCTCGCCAAAGCCGGCCCGAAGCAGCGCAACCCGCTGTATTTCCTCGTGTTGACGCACGGCGATGGCGGCGAATGCGCCGCGCCCGAGGGCTGCAGACCCGATCTGGGCACGACGCGCGGCCGTGAAATGCGCAAGGTCGCCGAACTCTATGGCGCGACGCTGCAGCACGAACATTACTGGAACGCGCCGCTGCCTGGCTCGTCGTTTCCCAAACGCCATTTGATCGCGCAAAAATGGGTGGACGAGCACGGCGATCCGACGGTCCTGATCGCCAAGGCCGTGCGCGACTTCAAGCCCGATCTCCTGCTGACCTTCTGCCCGCTCGTCGGTTTCACCGGCCACCCGGCGCACCAGGCGGGTTCGCGGTTCGCCACGGCGGCGGTGCGGCTGGCGGCCGACCGCACGGCGAAGCTGCCGGGCGAGCCGTTTCGCGTCGCCAACGTCTATTTCGGCATCAACCACTATTGGTTGTATCGCATGTTCGGCGGCGGCGATCCGCTGCCTTATACCGAGACCTTCAACGTCCGCCAGCCGTGCCTCGGCGGCAAGTCGTGCGCCCAGATCGCGGCCGAATATACGCTGCCGCACCGTTCGCAGAAGAACGACATGGAAGCCGTACGGCGGATTTCGCCGCATCTCGACGTCGCTTATCTGCGCCGCACCGATCCGTTCACCGAGATCTTCGATCCGTTCGAGCCGACCGACCGCACCGGCATGGCGTGAGATCGGGGATGGATGGGTTGATTTTTGGCGGTCAGCCGCAGATTTCTTAGCGCTGCCTTCGGCCGCAACCAAATGATTTTTCTTTAGCCGCAGATTGCGCAGATTGGCGCAGATTTGCGGGCCGGGAAATCGAAATTTAGGCGGCCGAAATTTCGCCCCGGCCCGCCACGCTAATCTGCGTTCATCGGCGTAATCTGCGGTTGTATTCAACTTTCCAAATTCTTCGCGCCGAGCGAAGAAATTCGCGGATAGTAGTACGGATGACACGGAAATAATATCATTTCATGAATTCGTCTGTGTAATCTGTGTAATCTGTGGACAACCCCTCATTCATTCAACCGTTCATTCCTTCGATCCCGAATCAATTCATCGCCGCGAAGACGTACGGCACGGTCGCCGTGATCGACCGGCCGAGCGGCGCGGCGGTTCTGGCCTTGCGCAGCGCGTCGGCGATGCACGCCGCGGCGCCGGCGTCGCCGAGGCCGTCGTACGACAGCGCCGCGGACTGCACCGCCCCCGACGCGTCGAACGTCGCCTGCGCCGTGATCTTGCCCTCCAATTTCGAGTTCGCGTTGAGCGCCTTCTCGTAACAGTGTTTGACCGCCGGCATCCGGGCCAGCAGGGCCTCGCGGACCAGGCGGTTGGCGTCGGCGTCCGTCGAATCTGTTTGCGGCGCGTGCATCGTCGAGGTCACCTCACGGCGCGCCCGCTCGCCGATCGGAGCGCTCGCCTTGGGGCCAATCGTGTTCGGCATGTCGATCCGCTCGCTGTGCGGCGCGTCCGTCATGACGGGCGAATGGTCGCCGGCCGACGCGAGGCGCACTCCGTTTTGCGGCGTGGCGAAAGGTCCAGCGCCGGTGTTCATTCCCGGCAGCTTGGCGTTCAAGCCGCCTTCGTGCGTCAACACCGACAGCAGTTGTTGATTGTCTTGCAGCACGCCTAGCAGACCGCCCGATTTCGCCGACGCCCGGGCGGTCGCCGCCGGCGCGCCGCTCGCCTTGGAATTCCCGGCGACCGGGTTCACTTTTGGCGCGGAAGCGTCGACCGGCGGCTTGAAGTCGGTGATTGGCGGCAGAAACACCCACGGCGTCGCCGAGTCGGTGTCCAGATATCTCCCGACCACGTCGCCGGTCGCCATGTGCGAAACGACCACGAGCAGCGCGAGGTGAAACAAAAACGACGGCAGAAACGCCAGCAACAGATTGCGGTCGCCGAAATAACGCCAATTGCGCAGGGGAAGGGCCTTGGAAAAAGTCGCCGCCGTCATCGTCGTCCCTCCTGCGCCGCGGCGCGGACGGCGGGACGAGAGCCCCCTCGGGCGGCGTCTCGAAACCCGCCTCGGCCGAGGCGCGTTCGTTCGCCGTTGGCGAACCGCCGACCGGCTCGCTGCACGGCTGCCAAGCCAACCCGGGCGACACGGTCGTGCGATTCGGTCGCCATTAAATGTGACAAAGGCCGCGCCGGCGAAGTTCCCAAATAAAACAGCAGGCGTCTTATTTTCTTTGGCGGCGCGTGGGCCGGGTCGGCCTGAGCAGGTGGGAATTCGAGAATAGGACTCATAGAACCTATACGAACTATAGGGCCTATACGTCCTACGGCGACAACCGCCGCCAACTAACGCCGGGCCGTTTTCTCTGTGCCCTCGGTGTTTAAGTTTCCGCTCCGCCGATTTGCATCGCTCCACCGAATTGCATAGCATGAAGAATCTAAACGCGGAGCGACGTTGGCGCCGGAACCGAAGCGAATACTCATCGTCAAACTCGGCGCCGTGGGCGATTGCCTGCACGGCTTGTCCGCGGTCGGCGCGTTGCGGCTTGTTCGGCCGGACGCGGAGATCGACTGGCTGGTCGAGACGAAGAGCCAGGAAGTGGTGCTGGGGCATCCGGACCTCAACCGCGTGCACGTCTGGAACCGCCGTGCCGCGGCCGCCGATATGAAAAAAGGGCAGGTCGGCGCGGCGTGGTCGACGATCCGCGAGGTCGTCGCCGCCGTGCGCGCGGTGGGCTACGACGCGGCGGTCGATCTGCAAAATCTCTTCAAATCGGGCTTTTTCACCCTGCGTTCGGGGGCGCCGCTGCGCATCGGCGTCGGCCGGCCGCGCGAGGGAAATTTCCTGTTCATGAACAAGTGGGTCCGGCCGCGCGAGGCCGATTATCACATGGTCCGGCGCTACCTGGCGCTGCTTGCGCCGCTGGGCGTCGACCCGACGGTCGCGCCGCCGCCGCCGGCGATCTTCATTCCGGCGGACAAAATGCGCGTCGCCGACGAGTTCTTCATCGACGACGTGCCCGCCGGCCGGCCGGTCGTGGCGATCAACCCGGCCGCCAGCCTGCCGCGCAAGGTCTGGCCCGCCGACCGGTTCGCCGCCGTGGCGGACCGGCTGGTCGAGACGTTCGGCGTGAAGCCGCTGCTGATTTGGGGTCCGGGCGAAGAACCGGCGGTGGCCGCCGTGCGCCGGGCGATGAAACGCGAGGCGCTCGTCGCGCCGCGCACGAGTCTGAAGGAACTGGCGCATTTGCTCAGCAAATGCGTGATGTATGTCGGCAACGATTCCGGCCCGATGCACATCGCGGCGGCAATGGGCGCCGCGGTCGTCGGGCTGTTCGGCCCGACCGATCCGCGCCGGGTCGCGCCGCTCGGTCCGAACGTGCGCGCCGTCGAGCCGTTCGAGCCGTTTTCGCAAAGCCGCGCCGTCGACGGCATCGCCGTGGCCCAGGTCTACACCGCCGCGGCGCAGTTGCTGGAAAAACTATGACCGGCAATGCGGAATGCGGAATGCGGAATGCGGATTGCGGATTGCCAAACGCCGCGCCCCGAACCCCCGACCCCGAACCCTGGACCCCGGACCCCGGACCCCGGAACCCGAATCCCGATTCCCGCACCCCGGATCCCGATTCCCGGAGGCCTCGCTAATGCACGTCCTGTTTCTGCTCGCCCAGCAGCATTGGACGGGCGCGGCCGAGCCGACGTTGCAACTGGCGCGCGGCCTGGCGGATCGCGGCTGGCGTTCGACCGTCGGTTGGACGCGCACGCCGCCCGGCTCGCTGGAAGAGCACGTGGCCGCGCTGGGCCTCGCCGCGCCGCCGGGCGTCGAGTTCGTCCGCAAGGGCTTCCACCCGCTGGCGCTGTGGCGCGACGTGCGCCGGTTGCGGCAGTTCGTCGCCCAGGAAAACGTCGACATCGTCTTTTGCAACCAGAGTCACGATCACTGGCTCGGCTGGCGCGCGGCGCAACAGGCGCGGCGGCCGGTCCTGGCGCGGCAAGTTCACGCCAGCCGGCAGTTGGCGCCGCGGCCCGGCCGGCGCTGGCTGTTCCGCCGCACCGATGCGTTGGTCGTCGCGTCGCGGCGCTGGAAAGACGCGCTGCTCGCCACCGACGGCCTGCCCGCCGAACGAGTTTTCGTGCTGCCGCCGGCCGTCGACACCGACCGCTTTTCGCCCGCGCAGAACGTGCAGGCGATTCGCGCTGAAATCGGCGCCGCGCCGGACGACCGGCTGATCGGCCTGGTCAGCCGCATCAAGGCCGGCCGCGGCCACGACCTCGCCCTGGCGGCGTTCGGCCGCGTACGCGAGCGCCTGCCGAACGCGCGGCTGCTCTTCATCGGCCACGGCGAGGGGCAGGCGGCGGTCGAAGCCGCGGCGCGTGCGACGGCCTTTGCGGACCGCGTGCACTTTCTCGGCTATCGCCGCGACGATCTGCCGGCGGCGACGGCGGCGCTCGATGTCGCGCTGCTCCTGGGCGAAGGCGCCGACGGCGCGTGCCGGGCCGCGCTCGAGGCGATGGCCTGCGGCGTGCCGGTCGCGGCGTTACGGGTCGGCGCGCTGACCGAAACGCTGCTCGACGGCGAAACCGGCCGCTTTGTCGAGCCCGACGCGGACGCGCTCGCGGCGGGCATTCTGGAAATTCTCGCCGCGCCCGCGTGGCGGCGGCAGGCGCGCGAGCACGCGGTGCGCGATCTATCGCTGGCGCGCCGGCTCGACGCCGCGGCGGCGATGTTCGGCGAAATGGCGGCGAGACGATGACCGACGGCCAGTCGAACAAATTCGATCTCGGCCTCGACCGCGCGATTCGCGGCGCGTTTTACGTGATGGCCTGCAGCCTGACGTTTTCGATCAGCCTCGCGCAAATCGCGTTGGCGCTGCTGATCGTCCTGACCGCCGGGCGCGCGATTCGCCGGCGCCGGCTCGAGTTGGCGATTGGTCCGGCGGGCGTCGTCTTGCTGATTTTTCTCGGCTGGGTTTTGCTGACCTGGCCGCTGTCGCTGAATCCGGGCGATGCGTTCCGCCGGCTGCCGAAATATTGGGCGTGGTTTGTCTTCTTCGTTTCGCTGGCGGCGCTCGACAGCCGCCAGACCGCGCGGCGCGCGCTGTGGGCGATGGTCATCGGCGCAGGCGTCACGGCGATCTACGGCATTGCGCAGCATTTCTTCTGCGAGGCCGTGCCGCGCATTCTGGCGCCGCCGGTCCAACTGCGGCAGCCCAACGGCAATTACTGCCACGCGGTCGGTTTTTTCGATCATCATCTGACGTACGGCAACAGCCTGGCGATCGTGCTGCTGCTCGGCATCGGTTTGTGGCTGGCGGAAACGGGCCGGCGCGAGCGCGCCGTGCTCGGCGCGGCGCTGGGGTTGGGCTCGCTGGCGCTGCTCTGGAGCTACGGCCGCAGCGCCTGGCTGGGCATGCTCGCGGGCCTGCTGACGTTCGGCGCGCAACTCGGCCGGCGCGTGCTGGCCGCGGTCGTTCTCGGCGCGTTCGCACTCGGCTCGCTCGCGTATGTGGCCAGCCCGTCGCTGGCGCATCGCATGCGGCAGGCCGTGCGTTCCGAGGACAACCTCGAGCGGCTTTACATCTGGAAAACGTCGCTGGCGATGATCGCCGACCACCCGCTGTTCGGGATCGGCCCCGGCGCCTACCGCCGCATGACGACGGAGTACCGCGCCGGCTACAACATCCATTGGACGGCGTGGGGCCACGCGCACAACAGCTACCTGAGCTACGCCGCCGAGTCGGGCATTCCGGCCGGGCTGCTGTTCACGCTGTTTTTGGCGACGCTGATCGCCCTTGGCGCAAAACCGCCGGATGGGATAAAAGAGGATGACGCGGCGCGGCGGCTGCGGGCCGGCGCGACGGCGGCGGCGGTCGGTTTCGCCGCGGCGAGTTTGTTGCAGCACAACGGCGGCGACACGGTGGTGGTCATGACGTTTCAGATCGCCGCGGCGCTGATTATTTTTTGGACGGCGCCGCCGGCCGGCGAAGAGGCGGAACGATGAATTTGCGCGAACGAAAAAAACGCTTGTCGGCCTTGCTGAAACGCTACGCGGGCGCCCGCATGCTCGTCATCGGCGACGCGATGGTCGACCGCTACATCTGGGGCGACGTGGCGCGCATCAGCCCGGAAGCGCCGGTGCCGATCGTGCGGGTCACGCGCGAAGAACTGCGGCTCGGCGGCGCGGCGAACGTCGCCAGCAACCTCCGGGCGTTGGGCGCGTCGGTCTCGTTGTGCGCGCTGGTCGGCGACGACGAGCCCGGCCGCGAGCTGCGCGCGCGCCTGACGGGCGTGGCGGTGGACGACTGCTGCCTCTTTACGGCGGCCGGGCGGCGCACCGTCGTCAAGGAACGCGTCATCGCCCAGCACCAGCAGGTCGTGCGCGTCGATTGGGACGACGACCGCCCGCCGGCGCCGCGCGACCGTCGCCAAATGATCGATTTTCTCGCGGCCGCCATGCCCGCCACCGACGGCGTCGTGGTCAGCGATTACGCCAAGGGCGCGATCGGCAAAGAGTTGCTCGACGCCCTGCGGCGCCTGGCCGCGTCGCGCCGCGTGCCGGTCGTGGTCGATCCGAAAATTCGCAACGCCCATCATTACCGAGGCTTCGCGTCGATGACCCCGAATCATCATGAGGCCGGCGAAATGCTCGGCGTGCGGCTGCCGAACACCAACGAAGCGATTCACCCGGCTGGCCGCCGGCTGCGCAAAAAACTGCGGCTCGACACGCTCGTGATTACCCGCGGCGAAGAGGGCATGACGTTGTTTTTCGAGGACGAGTCGGTCGTCGATCTGCCCACGGTGGCGCGGGAGGTGTACGACGTCACCGGCGCCGGCGATACGGTCATCGCCGCGCTCGGCTGCGGGCTTGCCGTCGGCGGCAGCCTGCTCGACGCCGCCCGCATCGCCAATTACGCGGCCGGCATCGTCATCGCCGAAGTCGGCGCGGCCAGCGCGCCCGCGGCGAAGATCGCCGAGGCGATTCGCGAAGCGAAAACGGTAAAGTAGTGGTCGGTGGCCAGTGAACAGTGAGAAGTGAACAGTGAACAGTGAACAATGGTCAGTGGTCGGTGCTCAGGTTCGGCGCCGCGTTGGTCCGACGGGTCCGACCGGTCGGACATGTCTGACCAGTCCGACAGCCGTTCCGCATTCCGCATTCCGCATTCCGCATTCCGAGATCCGCCGATGAGTCAGCCCCGCCCCACGCCTCCGGCCTTGCTGGTCATCGGCGCGCTCGTTGCGGCCGATCTCGATTGGCCCACCGTGCCGGCGGCTTTGCGCCAGGCGCTGGGGCCCGAGGCGGCGATCCGCGGGCCGCTCGCGTTCGACCAAACCAATTATTACGAGCCCGAAATCGGCCCCGGCCTGCAACGTTATTTCATCGCGATGGCCGACCCGTTCGACCCCGGCCGCCTGGCTGAAACGAAAATCGCGACCAACTGCCTCGAAGAGCGCTTCCGCCGGCCCGGAGCCGGGCGCCGCGTCAATCTCGACCCGGCCGCCCTGACCCTCGCGAACTTCGTGCTGGCCACCGGCAAGGGCTTCGCGCACCGGCCGTATCTGGGGCAGGGCATCTACGCCGATCTGACGCTTATGTGGAAACAAAACGGCTGGCAAGATTTGCCGTGGACGTATCCCGATTACCGCACCGATGCGGTCAAGGCGATCCTGACCGAATTCCGCAATTATTATCGCGGCCGGCTGCGCGCCGACTGGCGGACCGCCGTGCAGGCGCCGCATCCGCCGGATCCGTCGTGCGCCGCCGGCAACGACTTGGAGGGTGAATGATCCGTTCGATGACCGGCTTCGGCCGGGGCGTAGCCGCCGACGAGCACGGCCGCGCGCAAGTTGACGTGCGGACCGTAAATCACCGGCATCTGGATTTGCAGGTGCGCGTGCCGCGCAATCTGGCGCCGCTCGAAATGGAACTGCGCGATTGGGTCAAAGAGCGCTTCTGGCGCGGGCGCGTCGAGGTCAGCGTCTTGTACGAGCGCACGCGCCGCGACGCCGATCAGCTCCAGGCCGATCCGGGATTGGCGGCCGTGTATTACGCGCGGCTGGAAGAAATCGCGGCGCGGCTGAAGCTCG
>Ga0181520_10001675_pt1 | contig 44307 bp, 28 predicted proteins | sample PEATcosm2014_Bin_29_FD_132451 | JGI IMG/M metagenome (GOLD analysis project Ga0181520, IMG submission 132451) | Peatland microbial communities from MTU Mesocosm Facility, Houghton, MI, USA - PEATcosm2014_Bin02_30_metaG | ecosystem: Environmental > Terrestrial > Soil > Wetlands > Peat | place... | reverse complement strand
TACTATCGATATTCCGGCAATACATATTGCTACTCCAACTACTATTAGAATACCTTCATGAGTGCCCAGTAGGTTTTGACCGGATATGATAGGCGGGATTAGCGTACCTAATGCAGCACAGAATCCGAGGGCGATTGACTGCCCGAGCGCTATTCCCAAAAAACGCATACTCAAGCCAAAGGTTAGTCCGCCAACTCCCCAAAGCGCGCCAAAAATCAATGTATTTATAATAGCGCCTGACGGTGAGTTAGTTAGTACAGCGCAAAGGTTGGGAACTGTGAAATACGCAAATACCCACGGAGCCAGTATCCACGAAAATACTCCCTGAACTATCCAATACGATTCCCAGGACCACTCTTTTACTTTTTTGATAGGCACATAAAAGCTTGCTGCACAAGCGCTGCCTATGGCTATTAATCCAATACTTAATAATGAATTCATTTATGGTTTGTCCCTTTTTTATGTGTTAATATTTAATTATCGCTCCGTTTGCCGGATTAATCCATATGGAATAGTTCTTCTAAAGGTATGGATACAGGGGACGAATCAGGATTTGTTTCCATAATATCTGCCATATATTTCCACCATTTTTGAACAATTGGGTTCGAGCCCAAATCCTGGGATGAGGACTCTCCTTCTTGTGACTGAACTGCAAACAATGTGTTTGTTTCTTCATCAAGGAATATTGTATAATCACGTACTCCTGTTTCACTTAATAATGCTTTTAACTCCGGCCATATTGCATTATGCCTGCGGGCATATTCTTCCTTAAACCCCGGAAATAACTTCATTTTAAATGCGAATTTTTTCATGGTAATATCCTTTTCTACTATTTTATTGAATAAAATATTAAAGACTCCTTTTATACTCTTGTAAAGGAATACTCTAATTATGGATTATCTAACAAATTGATTTTAGTAATAAATATCTACAACTAAAATGACAGATTTGCCTCTATAATAAAATTAAATGTTAAATAGATTGCCTTTACTTCAGGACAATTGTTTATAATAAAGTTCTTTATAATATACACAAAGTAATGCGGTCTCTTAAAATGAGAATAAATATTTTTTATTATATAGAATATTCCTTTGCCGTTTTAATCATTTCTTTTACTGTTTTGGTAGATACATCTGCCTGGAGAATATGAGCCGGAGCTAATATGTATCCCCTGTCTTTTCCAAGAATTTGAATTCTTAGTTCAATTTCTTCGCGTATTTTTTCGAAGTTGCCGCCCGGCAGTAAATTTTGCTGGTCAATTCCTCCGAAAAAACAAATTTTATCACCGTACTTATTTTTAAGTTCCTGAGGATCCGAACCCGCAACATTTGGTTGAACCGGATTATAAACATCTACGCCGATTTCTATAAAATCATCAATGAGCGGAGCAACTGCACCGTCCGAATGCATAATAATAATAATATCGGGATTTACCTGTTTTAATTTTTCAATCATTCTTTTATGCCGTGGTTTGAATGAATTTCTCCATACATCCGGCGATATAAGCGTTGACGTTTGACTGCCGAGGTCTTCACCTACCCAAATAGCATCAACACCGGCTTTTACAAGTTGCAGAGCTAAACCGGTACTCCATTCCTCGACCTTGTCATTTAATTTTTCTATCCAAGGTTCTTCGCACATCATTCCTAAAAGATATTTTTCCAAACCGGTGAGATGCCATGCCAATTCAAATATTGTTATTTCCACATCACCTATGACAAAAAAATCTTTCCCATATTTTTCTATATCTCTTTTTGCTTTTTCAAACCGTCCGGGTGCATAGGGATTTGGGATGTGATAATTTTCAATATCCCCGATCTTCTCAGCATTGTCAAGCGGACATTTGACTACTTCAACATAAAGCGGAGTAGGTTTCATGTGCATGCCGAATTCATTTTTGGTGATATCATCTTTAATAATTTCAGGGACAAAATCTTTTGCGACTGACCCGCCTACAACAACAACGTCGCTTCCTAATTTCGTACGGATTTCATTCGCAGAGATTCTATAAGTTAGATCCTCGTAATATGAAATAGTATAATCAGGTTTGATTCCCATTTCCTTTCCAAACTCTTCAGTTAGTTGTCTACATAAATCAAATTGGACCGGGATTCTGTCCGGAGAGCCTGCTTTCTTCTTTAATGCCCTTAGCACTCTTTCTTTTGAATTCATAGCATGTTCCTTATATATTAATTTATATTAAAACAATTTCGATAAGTTGATTTTTGACTTCTCTTCTTTTGAGCCGATTGACAAAATAGTTTCATCAATATTTTCTGCCAGACTTCCAGCAGTCCTGTAGAGCGCAATAATATTTTCCATAGGTGAACCCACTTGTATTGCATGGGTCGGTCCCAAAAAGAGCCCTCCCTTTGGAAACAGTTCCAACCGCCGCTTTACTTCCTGTTCAACTTCTTGAGGAGATCCAAAAGCCAGAGTTGTCTGAACACTAACACTTCCGCAAAAGGTCAAACGTTTACCAAAATCCTGCTCTAACCGGCTAATATCCGTTGCCGGAGTTGTGGGCTGAACAACATCGTAAACATTTAAACCAAGTTCAATTAACCTGGATAGAAACTCCCTTGCATGACCGCACATGTGCATCATAGTTTTGGCTCCATAACTATGAACCATCCTAAAATATTTACCGAATTTGGGAGCAAAATGCTTTTCAAAAATTTCCATATTTATCACAGGTCCGGTTTGCGTTCCCAGGTCCTCACCAATATGAGTAAAATCTATCAAGCCATTTGCAGCCTGCAGTACCTTTTCATGCATATCATAATAGAATTTAAAACGTGCATCCATTATTTCAAGATAGACCGGGTCATCTGTAATTAAGTCAAGAAGCACTTGCTCGGTTCCGCGTGCGCGTGCTATGCTATTGATAAAGTCCATATCTCCGGCTGTTCCGAAGCATACAGCATATCCTCTTTTTTTAATTTGATCGCACTGGGCTTTTATTGTTGAATAATCAAACCAATCGGCACGCGGGAAGTGAGAGCGGTCCAATTCGTCCAGTGTGTTTACGTTTGCAAAAGGTAAATAACTGGCTTCTAAATATTTCCCGGCTCCAAATTCTTTATATATATAATGTTCACCCCAATACCCCTCGATACTGCCATCAGGAAATGAACGAAGTTCAGGTCCTACATATATTGGTTCCACATATCTAAAGTCATCACCTACAACCATTAATAATTGTTCCATATTTTTTAATCCATAATAATCCATTATCATCCGGTTAATTTCCGGCGTCCCTTCATGTTTAACAGGTATTCGATCATAACCTTTTTTACCGAAAGCACTTATTACGCGTTCTCTTGAATTCATAATTATTTCTCCAACAAATATTTATTTATAAACAATATTTATTTAGCCTGCAGGTTAAATACATTCACAGCTTCAAAGAAAGCTTTTATATTTTCAACCGGCACACCGGGAGGAGTGTCGCAGCCGGAAGATATAATAAAATTTTTATAACCGGAAGTCTGATATAAAAGCTTTGTTGTTGCTTTAATAACTTCTTCCCGCACGCTCATTTTGAAAACGTTAACCGGATCAAGGTTGCCCATCACAAGAATATTTGGCGGCACTTCTTTAAGAACTTTAATCATATCAATTTTATTTCCAAAATGCAAACCGCCTGCACCTGTAGAAATCATTGACTGAGTTACCTGACCGGTGTTGCCGCAGTTATGAAGAATAAAAAGGAAATCATCTTCCTGAACCTCATCAACAATTTGTTTAATATAACCTGATGAAAATTCATCGCACATCCCCGATGATAATAATCCCGCAGCCGGCTCAGCCATTACTATGCCATTGGCGCCGACTTTTTTCATCTCATGCACGTACTCAAGTAAAAATTCCGAGCATTTCTTTAATAGCAATTTAATTAAATCAGGTTCGATATAAAGTGCAGTCATTATTTCAGAAAGATCGAATAACCTGCCTGCAAGTGAAAATGGTCCGATACATCCTGCAAATACCGGCTTATCCGTAATATTCTCAGCCGCCAGCTTTGCCGCTTTCAAATATTGTGGTATACGAGTGTTTTTAAGCGTGGGAATAGTCAGTTTCTCTATCGATTCCTTGTCGCTCACCAGGCGTTCCGCAACCGTTGGTATCTCATTATAAGGAAAATTTATTTTACAGCCAAAGGCTTCTGCTTCAACTGTCAAATCCATTATCATCGTTGCAGCATCCGGCGAAAATTTTTCCTCAATGGCTTTGATTGCCTGAAACTGTACCTCGCCGTCCGTAACAGCATCTAATATCTTTTTGCCGATCAAATCAATACCGGGGTGTGTCATAATTGGGATCGCTAACCTTTTTTTAGACTCGTAAACGGACTCAACCCATTCATTTATATTAATTTTCGTATAACCACCATAATTTATTTATTTATTATTCAATGAGATTAATTATCACAATAAGATGAAGAAGTTTGAAAATTCTGCTTTTGTCACAAGCATATACAAATTTATTACTTGTAATCTCTAGCAGTTTTAACGAATGTTATTAAGTTAATTTCAGGCGTTGATGATGGAAGCGCACAACCGGAATTAAGTATGAACCGATTTGTTTTTGAAAATACATTCAATAATTCTAAGGTTTTCTTTTTGACAAGTTCGGGCGTACCAAGAGCTAATACTCCACTTGGATCAATGTTTCCAATAAATGTAGCCTTGTCATGTAGAATATCAAAAGCATTTTGGATATCTGTTTTGTAATCCAATTCAAAGGAATCGGCTCCAGTTAATAACATTTTATCCAATATCAGGCTTGTATCCCCGCAAATATGAAGTGTATAAGGAAGCCCTAATTTATGGGCATGTTCTACAACCCTTTTTTCATATGGAAAAGCAAATTCTTCATATAGATCCGGAGATATTAAATCAGGTCCGGCGGGACTATCTCCATTTGAAACAATATGAGCACCAGCTTCTGCCATCAGACTGATAAATTGTATTGTTGCTTCAGTGCAATATTCCAGAAGTTCGCGAAGCTTTTCAGGTTCAGAAATATATAAATCAGTCATCCAATTTTCTGTTCCCCTAACCATACTAGCCAAAGAGAATGGCGCAGTATCGCAATTTCCTCTAATTGCTATTTCGTTTCCAAAATAATCTTTTAGCAATCGTACTGATTCTAACCAGACTTGAACATATTTATAGCTTCCAACATCGACAGGTTTTAGCGCTTTTAAGAGATCATATGAATCGAGAATCCCGGATAATGACAGAGCAGGTTCATGTTCAGGAAAGTCAATTTTTACACCAAGACTTCCTGCCAGCGTAGCTGTATCAAGATCGACCAGGATTCCATCGATTTTGTACTTTTCTACCGCATGACTAAATGCTTTAGCCATCAGTTTGGGGTCTTCCCTAAACTGCCTCATTGTAATTCCAATTTCTTCAGCGGCTACCATGAAATTATGAAGCATTACAGGAATCTTATCAACCGGTTCTCCTTTTAAGGCAGCCATTATACGTTTATAACCGTTCATAAAGATTTACCTATTACATAAATGAATAGTTTGTTTTCATATATCTTCGAGGAGCCAACCCTTTAGAGTCTTTCCTTTCTAAAAGAAGCGCCGGGATATGAACAATTTTTATTTTAAAATTGCATTTTGTCGTTTGTATCTCCAAACATCTTCCATTTGTTCTAAACTTTTACCTTTTGTTTCCGGAATCATTCGCCACACGAATATGAATGATAATAATGACATCACTCCAAATAACCAAAATGAAACTGAATGATTAAAGTGTTCTACCAGCCACGTATTTTTATCTAATAACGGAAATGTAGAAGATACAGTGTAATTGGTTATCCATTGTACAGCTACAGTAAGAGACATGGCTTTACTGCGAATTGAGTTAGGAAATATTTCTGAAAGAAGTACCCAGGTAACCGGACCCCAGGAGAATGAGAAAGAGCCAACAAACCCCAACACACAAATTAAAGAAATCACGCCTAAAGCATGAGTAAAAAAGCACAAACCTAAAACCAACATAAAAAAAAACATAAATCCGGATCCTATAAGCAATAAAGGTTTTCTGCCAAATTTATCAACAGAATAAATAGCTACAACAGTGAAAATGAAATTAACAGATCCGACCAAAATAGTCTGAAACATAGCAGAATGAGAAGATTGACCCATGTCTTTGAATATTTCCGGAGCATAATACATCATTACCTGAATTCCTACTAATTGCTGAAAAGCAGATAACATTATTCCCACTGCAAGGACAAAGAATCCAAAGGACAAAAGCTTCCCGGAATGTTTCACTATTGTACTTCTGATAGATGCAAGTGTCTGCTCTGCCTTTTCCTTACCATTCAACAAACCAAATATGTGCAATGCCTTTGATTCTTTTCCTTTCATGACCAGCCACCGCGGACTTTCAGGAATAAACCACAAAACCACGAAAAACAATGCGCCGGGAAAAGCAGAAGAGGCAAACATCCATCGCCAGCCTACAAATTGATTCCAGACAGCATCACCCTGTAAAGAGATATAATAATTGACAAAATAAACTGCCAGAATTCCACTGACAATAGCTAATTGATTCCATGAAACCAATCGCCCGCGGATAGCGGCAGGAGAAACCTCAGCAATGTACATCGGGGAAATTATGGATGCCAAGCCAATACCAATCCCTCCCATAATACGATAAATTATAAAAGGAAGAATTAATGAATGCCCCCCACTTCCGATAGGCGCCAATCCCAATTCAGGAATAGCAGAGCCTATCCCTGAAATAGTAAATAATATGGCTGCCAAAAGTAAAGATTTTTTCCGTCCTAATAACTGACTGAAATAACCTCCGGACGCACTGCCTATTATACAACCAATCAAAGCTGCTGAAACAATAAATCCCAGAAGGCTGTGTGCCAATGACTCCGGCAATCCTTGAGGTAATACAAAAAACTTATTCAGCGAATCGACGGCACCTGATATTACTGCAGTATCATAACCAAATAAGAAACCTCCTAAAGTCGCAATCAGTGATATACCATATACTAATGGTTTATATTTTATTTGCATTCCATGTGATAATTATTATTGTTCTCAATTTGATTTATTATCACTTGCAGATTAAGCCGCAATCTTTTTCAGAAATTCAACAGCGCCCTGCGGATCAGGAGAATAAAAACTTGCGCCGATTTTATTACAAAAGTCTTTTGATAATGGTGCCCCACCAACCAAAATTACTTTATCGGGATACTTGTTTTTTATTTCTTTTACAATTATTTCCATATTTGCCATTGTTGTTGTTAAAAGAGCGGATAAACCTACAACACAATTTGGATATTTATCAATCGTTTCAACAAATTTTTCAGCTTTTACATCAACTCCAAGATCGATAACCTCCCAACCGGATCCTTCTATTGTCATGGAAACAATATTTTTTCCTATATCATGCAGATCGCCGGATACTGTTCCGATGATAAATACCCCTTTACGTTTTATTTCTCCTGAAACAAAAAATGGTTTCAAGTGTTTCATAGCTGCAGTCATAGCTTTTGCAGAAATTAACATTTCAGGTACAAACGCTTTTCCCTGAGAAAACTTTTCTCCGATTTTTGCCATGCCGGTTATTAATGCCTGATTCAATATTTCTTGAGGATCTATGCCTTCATCCAGGGCTAATTTACAGAGTTCATCTGCGCCATCCTGACCTTTGAGTGAAGGCGGAAAAGGAGATGTCTTATTAATTTTTCCCAATTCTACACAATTCATTAATCTTTCTAATATGTCGTTCATAAAATTACCTTTCTATAGTTTTTAATTAATTTATATGTTTATATTATAATCCATATTCAGAAGGAATAAATTTTGTAGTTCCTATCTGTGAAATTGTTTCTTCAACAAATTCGCTTTCATTAGCCGGTATTGATTCAATTTCATTACGCAGTGAACCAATCCAGATAGTCTCTCTATCTTCTAATTTAAGTTTATCAGAATTTACAGCCTCTTCAATAATGTCCAATCCCTTCAAAGCTCCCTTGACTGCAGCATCAATGTAGTTTTCACCTTTCACTATCTCTCCGGCTATTTGTATTACCATTTCCGGCGCTAATACTAATGCCTGAGGATCATGATATATATCCGAATTCACCATCAATCGCTGTAAATTTAAGACGCTGGTTTTCCCCTCCTTAATAGCCTGATTCATTAATCTTGTATCATACTCTAATTGTTCATAGTAAGCTGTCGGAGCCATTCCGGATAGTAACTTAATATTCTGAACAGATTCGTTGCTCCACATATCGGCGCAAGCGCCGGCTATATTGCCAACCGGACTTAAGTGCGCACACGCCGCTGTTTTCCCTTCCATGGAAATGGGTATCCCTGTTATTGCCTTTAAATATACCCCTTCATAGCCGCAATCTTTGTCCGGCCCGATTGCGCCCTCTTCAACACACACTATTGTTCTTACCACAGTTACAATTCTTACAATAGCTGCAAATATTTTTGGTATATATTGTTTCTCTGCAAGAACCATTGCTGTATTGCCGAATCCGCACGCTGTATCTCCTGCCGGAATCTTTCCTTTCTTTAAACATATGTCAACCATTTTTCGCCACAACATCTTCATATCACGAACACCCAATACGCTCAAAGCGAATATCAATTGCTTTATATCACAATTCATCAATGCATCATCAGATATTTCTTTTCCACCCGTACTTTCGATACTAAGTAAATCTCCGCCGGCGTCTAATCCGCCTTCAAATACTTCGATCATTAAATCTAATAGAGCAGACGTCCTTTGTTTCGGAGGACGTTCAAATTCTCTTAAATCATTCGGGGTCAATCTGATCTCGCTTTTTAACCCATGTTTAACATAATATTCTTCGCAAACATCATTCATCACCTTCACCAGTTGAATTGCTATCCGGGGGTTTTGAGTCATTTCTATTAAAGTTTCAAACTCAAAAATTAAACCTGGAGCTTCAAGGTGCAAGGCTCTTTGCAATGCATCTTTTACTATATCCCTATATTGATTTGTAATATTTGAAAGAGTACTATTATTAATTGACATTGTCGGAAGCGTGAAATTTAATTCCGGATAAACAATTCCTCCGCCAATTATAAGTCCGCGACGGGTGGTCACCGGTTCAGGCGCATAACCAAAAATCAAGTCTTCGCTATTTTTAATTGCGAGAGTGTTAAATTTCATATTATCTGTCCGGGAAAAAGCCGTGCTTTTGCAAGAGCCGGAAATTTGGACTGCACAAGTTCAAATGCACCAAAGAATATTGCTACATAAAATAAGTCGCCCAGCATTGTGTAATGAAAAAACGGAATAGCTGCAACATAACATTCAGCTAACCCTGGAAAACTAACCGGGTAATTTACTCCGTTAAGCCAAACTGCAAAATTTGTAATAACAAAAAATAAAACCGATGATGATACAGAAGCAAGAAAAATATTCGAAATTTTCTTTCCCTTCCTTAATGAAAATCCGATAGCTACAATTAAAGCGAAACTTAAATAAACCGCCCACATTGTTGAATGGAACCCGAGAATTATATCTGAAAGAAACATTGCAGCAAACGGAATTATGAAAGCGATCTTTTTGTTGGAGAAATATGCGCCGCCGAATAATGCCATTCCGGCAATAGGCGTGAAGTTAGGGTAATGCGGTAAAAGCCGAAGCACCGCCGCAGCCAGAACCAGAGCTGTTAAGATCATAAAACGAGGGTTTAATAATTGCTTATTCATTTTGTATTCCTATAAAAGTTTATTTAAATAAATATAATAGTGCCTAATATTTTTTAGTCTTAATCCTGTTCTTTTTCCCGAAATGACAATGTTTGGACTTAAACCTTGAGATGATAAGTCAACAAACTTTAACTACCGGTATTCCAAGAAGAATTCCCAGCTTATCAATCTTTCTTGCAATATGCCCCAAACCTATTGCACAGTGGTGTGCAGGACCCTGTTTTGACCAACGATTAATGAATTCACGCGCGCCTATTGAAAAACGATAGCGGCTATTAGTATTACCAATCTCAAGTACTGGACCCGGTACTGATTCCCCTTCCGCAGTGAGTAAAAAAAGCCCATCTTTCCCCTCTACTACGGATAATAAAGTCACCGGTCCGTTTTTAACCGTCATTTGAATTGAAAGACCCTGACCCGGTTTACCGTGATATACCGGAAGCGGCATTAACCTAACGCGACCTTCAGCAATCCTAAAATGTGCAGGCCCGTCATGTCCCAGCATTACTATATCATCATTAAAATCCATGGCATAAAATTCTGAGAAGGAACCACCCACTCCAAATGTATCCATTATTTTCATTGCCTGGGCATTTTTCACTTCACATTCGCCTGCTACCGGAACGTTTTTACCGGTCAAAAGTGTATTCCCGGCAATTACTGATGTAACGATATTTTCATATTCATTACCCGCTGTACCTTCATAATAATATGCCAGGGAGCCTAATTTATGGGCGTCCACAAGTTGGTCAAGCGCTATTGATGTTCGGGCTGCACGTTCAAGTTCTTCAGTTGAACACTTCGGTGAAACTTCAAATTCCCGCTGAAATTCATTAATCTTTTCTTTTACCTGCGATTCTATAATTTCATCGCGATATTTTTTTACTTCACACATTTCAACAAGTTCTATATGAGTACCAAAAACAGCGGATTGTTGAGTTAAGTCGGTATAGACATCAAGCATACCGCTATAATAATGTCCAAGAATACCGAGATTATTATTGCTCATTACACCAGCAACGCGTGCTGCATCAATCCAGTCCTCAATTTCGCTCCATGCTGTTTTATCTTCCATATAGCCGGTGACAATCTCATACCGGATATCTGAACGGTTAAACACATGTGCAATCTCAGGAACTGAACATGCCTGGCAATGCGCCAGCCATTCGCCTGTCATTTTTCCGCGATCATTAAGTTTGTTGAATGCAGCATAATCGATAGCCGGCACCGGTTGTAGATTTAAAATGATCACCGGGACTTTTACTTTTTGAACTACCGGCAATACTGTAGAGGAAAGAGCATAAGTTGATATATAAAGAAAAATAGCAGATACATTTTCCTTATTAAACAAATCGCCTGCCGCTCGTGCTTTTTCAATAGTATCTACCATTTGTGCATCAATAACATTGGCGCCAAATGAGCTTAATCGCTGAGAAATATTTTTACGATTACCCTCAAGTCTGTCTAAAAGTCCCGAAAATTGATCCCAATATGTATTAAGACCAATTGAGAATAATCCAATTTTAATTTTGTTAGTTGTCATTCTGTCCTCAATAAAAATGTTATAAATTTTTGAATACTGTTTTGAATTCTTTATCTATAAGAATCAAACCTGTTTTTTGACCATACTGTTTCATGTCCAGATGTAAATAGATTGGAACCGGTGTTTCCAGATTGAAATGCACTCCATCATTTTCCCGGGTCCATTTTACTTTAATTGTACCTTTACCATCCTGTAACGGTATTGTCCCTTTTGCACTATGGAGTGACCCCGTATTTAGCTTCATAATAAAATGTCTATCCCCTAAATCATAACGGGGCTGTAATCCGAGCACATAACGTGACATTTGCCACGTGGGGCTGCCTGCCCACTGATGGCAATGACTCCAACGCGTATCAAAGACCTCAAGCCAGGTTGTTCTACCATCTTCCAACGCCCATCCCCAGCATTTGCGATACTGTTCCAATACAAAGTTCATTTCACCATGTTCAATTAATACAGGCATGGCATAATATGCAAAATATGGTGTGATAAGCTGCGGGTTGTTTGCATCGGGATCACTTAGCCGGGGAGCTGTTGAACTATTTGGAAAACATTGCAGCATATGTCCTTTGATATAATCAATACATTCTTTCTCACGGCTGCCAACGAAAAATCCCTGTTTCAATCCAAGTACTGCCCTATGATACCCAATACGCTTCCAGACATCTCCGCCATTTTGAAATTCCGATGCATAATAGTTATTAATAATTGCATTCATCGTATCCGCTAATGATTTGTAATAATTACTACGATTTTTTTTGCCGATGGCATTGCACCAGCGTTCCATATCATTTAGAGCCAATAGATAATGTAAATTGACCGCCATATCGGATGAGCCGGGATTACGAACGTAACCCCAATCTACAAATCCCCATCCCAATGAGTCGCTCAAACCTTCTTTAGTCTTTTGCTTTTCAAAAGCATCAATATTTTTTACAGCAAAAGGGAATAGCTCAACTAACAATTTTAAATCGCCGGTCAATTCCCAGTAATGAACACAAGCTGATATCCATTGAGCTGCATAAGTTGAGAGATATGCATCTCCTCCGGGTGAAAGCCCAGCTACTAAGCCGTCGGAACGTGCACATTGAGCAGACTGCACAAGTCCGCGCTTTAATAATTGCATATCTGAAAATGCAGCTGCTGTAATGTCCATTCCCACCGAGACAACATCGCCGGTCCATTGACCCCGTTCTCTGGTAGGATTATCAATCATAGCATCTTCGCTGCATGCGCGAAGTGTTTCTACACCAACCGACCAAATTTTATTAAGCAAAGAATCTTCTGTTTGAAAAGAGCCTTCAGGTTGACCATAATAACAACGTTCTAAAATTGCTTCTTTTTTTATGTGTATTTTTTCAACCGGTGCGTAAATATGAACTTCTATAAAACGTCCTCCTTTAGGTGTAAGCGGAAAAAATTCCTGCTCGCCGCCCCGGGCGACATAATGGTCCAGGTTACATGATTCTCCGGCTGAAAGAGTAATCCATGGATTTACTCTTCCGTCTATCAAATCTTCACTATAGGCAAACTCTACTACGGCGCCTTCGGGTAAATCTAATGTAAACTTTGGACGCATTAAACGCACGCGTCCTAAATCATAACGCCGCCATATACCTAACGGAGGTGTTTTTCCGGGCGCAAGGTCCCTTAAGAAAAAACGGGCTGCCGGATTATCTCTTTCATATCCAAACCTGTCGACAAACTGACCTGAGGAAACAGGCTCCAAAGAATGTAATATTGAGAGTGTATTATTTTCGGTGAGCGATTTTAATGTGCCAAGTTTTCTTTCCACAGTTACCGGTACAGACCACTTTGTATCATCAAAATCAGAATTTTGCCAATTAGCCGGCACCTGGCGTGTATCGCACCATTCGATATAACCAAGCTCCGGATTGATTCGCTTTACCTGAGATTCATATCCATCCAATCTTATACATTTCCAGTTAACCGGAATTTCTTTTCCCTTTTCTTTCACAATACAATAAAGAAACGGTTCAGGATTATCAAGGATACGGGTTACTTCACCAATTTGATGAACCTGGAATGCAATAGTATGGAGACCTGCAGAAAGATGGATTCGAAATGTTTGATACTCGGGATAGGCTGCCGGAAAGCGAGCCGGTCCCTCACATAAATATTTACCATCAAGCCAGCCTACAAACCAGGAAGCGCCTAATAGTTGAATTTCGCAAACACTTTTATTACTCAGATTCAATTGACCGCGGAAAGCGACATAATAATCTTTGTCTTCTTTAGGCACGTCACGATACCACATATACTTTAGTGTGGAATTTTCAGCAGCTTTAGCCAGTATTGGAAATAATAAGAAGAGAAAGCAACACAAAAATAATCTTAAATAATTCTTCATGATGGCAAATTAACTCCATAATAATATTGTTTAATAGAAAGTACTTCTTGTTTAATAAAATTTCATACAGACACAAAGGCTGGCGTAAATACTGCCAGTCTTCCCCGATGAACCGGATATAATTTAATCGAAGAAAATTCCACTCAACGAAGCATTAATTCCGCGAACCTGATCAATTCTAAACCGGACGGATTTATCATATTTAAAAACAAGATATTTTCCGCCATAATAGTCTTTTATAATTTTTTCCGGAGCAATTAATTTTTTAGTTTGCGAATCAAACATTTCCACAGCAGTTCTTCTGTCTTTATTATCCCAATCGACAAAATAGAGAGCAACCCTGTAGGCTCGTCGATTTTTAATGTTGATGTCAACAGTCATGGTTTGTTCGCAGGCATTAGGATCATTAGTATGTATACACCCAACATTTCTTGGGAAATTATTTTGAGCATTTCCAGCAGGAGCCCGTTTATCCGAAATTCCGGCAGCCCATTGACAGTTAATATTTTTATTGTAATTTACCGAAGTTATATAAGAGGGTAATTTCCTTAAATCGCTTGTTGAATCAGAATAATTACATAGTATAAAGCCTGCTTTACCATATACTCCGCCCCAATTTCCGCTGGTTATTGAATCTTCTTTCACAAAGTCCGCAGCATATTTCCAGGGGAGTTCTTTATAAGCCGGAGTAGTTCCGCTATATGAAACAGAAAAATTATATTTACCGGGCTGAACGTTTGAGAAATAAACAAAATTTTTATCTTCGTATGCTTCCCCGATATTATCTATTTTGCCTTTTTTACCCCTCCTCCAAACAGCCTTTCCATTAATATTGATACTCTCGATTTTCTTTCCCACTTTTGGAATACCTACCCTACCCAATGTCCCCTCCGGAGCAATTATACTGCAAGACCCTGCAATGACATTAAAACTTGCACTAATATTTCCATGCGGAGTTAAAACCTTTCCTGCAACGCTAGTCAAGGTTCTTCCAAGGTGAGGCAAAATATCATAAGTAGAAAAGCCGGGTTTGGTTGGTTTTATTCCTAATATTTCTTCGGTAAGCCATTTTGTAACTCCTGCGCTCCAGGGGTGGCAAAGACTTGTGTATCCATTTTGACAATTTACCGGCGCTCCATTTACACCGACCATATTGTTCCAAGAAGGTCTGTAGACTTCGAAAAAAGTTGTGCCTCCGTATTCTATCTGCCCGCCCCATAAATCTTTAATGGAGCTAATGGCATCATCATATTTATCCATAACAGCCATGGCGCCTATAATAAAATATTGATTGAACGGTGAATATGAAATCCTGTTTAATCGGTCGGAAAACTCTTTTGTAAAGAATTTGTTTTGTTCTTTAGTTGTTGTAAAACCAGCATTCACTGCTTCGGCTTCTGCATGCAGACCAAAAGCATTACACCAGTCGCTGTTGTGCCTCAATTGCTTAATTTTCTCATCGGCATATTTCCCATATTTTTTTTCAAGATCGGATCGGCCGTATATTTTCATAACTTCTGAGAATTCCCGCCATGTTCTTATCGAAAGCATTTTATATGCATTTTCGGGTTCCTGTGATTCCGGATTTTCAAAACAGGCGCTTAGCCGCTCATCATGTCCATAAAAACCAAGCTTCGGATTAGTGCCATAATGGTCATAAGCAATATCGAGCTTTGCACAGGCATTGTCTAAATACTTCCCTATTGTTGCAGTGTCACCAGTATAATTAAAATAGTCAATAAGACTTAACACCCAGTAAAGCGGATAGCTTGCAATTCCGTTACTTTGTTTAGACGTATTCTCTAAATTAGCTTTTATAAAATCATAATTGCCGAATGCAGCCATTGATGCAGCTTGAGACGGGTAAGAATCACCTGTCCAGGAAAATCTGTCACTCCTTTCCATCAGGATGGCTCCGAAGTAATCTTTTAGAAGATTCAACTTTACAGTATATGCCCCGGTATACCAAATCCGTGTTAATAATGTATCACTGCATGAAAAACTACCATTGTAATTAGCAGGTTTAGTTTGACAAACCAACCGGATGCCTGAAATATGCCAGGGCTTTGAGTATTGTCTAACATGAATCCAGCCAAAGCGCACACCTTCATACAATTCTTTATTCAATTCCAGGCGGTAAGTACAGCCATATTTGACAGGGACCTTTGTTTTTATGGGATTTTCTGCTCCTGTATTAACAATAGCCGGTTCATTATATTCGCTTATGCTCATCTCAATTGAGTTTGAATCAGCAAGATCGGGAGAATCGAATTCCAGCCATGCTGCATTCTCACAGCCAAAATCAAGCATGATAGAACCGGTTCCCGTAACTGTTACGTTTAAGCTGTTTTCTGTTAAAGAATTAAGATTGGAAAATGAAATTGGATTGTCCGTAGTTACTTTTACAGGTTTCAGCGTATATATTTCCAATCCATCGGCTGCTTTTGGATCTAACCATTGATAAGATACCAATAGATCTGGCGATTCAAGCGCCGGATTACCGGAAAAGTTACGTAGACTAATATATGGATATTGCTCATTGACTGGGGAAGGATTTCCAATATTCTGGCAATATATTATTGTGTTGATAGATATAATCGTAAAAAAAATAAGAACAATCTTTAATATGTTTTTCATAATTTTTATTGACTCCACTAAAAAGGGTATTTATATAGTATTAACAACTGATTTTTGCTTTTTTGTGTCCTACCTGCCCGCCAGCCGATCCTGACCTGTCTTGCAGTCAGATTCGAAGAAATATTTTTTTAGCTGTTATTCCTTTGAAATTTATCAGAGGGATTTTTATTCCAATTTAGATTACTACACTATTACAACACTTAAAATTTCAAGTCCATTTTCATGATGAAGATAAGAGACATCCTGATACTTGTGATTCTTCACAAGCAAGGGTAATTAAATAAAAATTTTAAAATCCAAATTAAGACGAACCTGCTAAAAGGACCATAACAAGACAATAAAATTCTTCTGCCGGTTTTTTAACATTGTAATAATAATATCGTTCTTATCTACTCCTGGATTGATTCAGTTTGTTGAGGCGCAGCAATATCTTTCACATATGGAATTGTAAGCGGACCAAAAGGCATTACCGCTATACTTGCTTCGCCGCTGTGTCTTTCTAAAAGTTTATGTACACAATTTTCAATGTCATGTATAGGTATAAACATAGCTTGCTCTACCACTTCATCATCTAATGTTGAGTATATATAAACATTTGCATCTTTTTGAATCATTGCCTGCTTTTGTACCTGCCACTGGTCAAACATTTGAAAGGAGGGACTTTCAATTTTATCTAAAAGTTCCTGAGGTGTTTTGCACATTTTTAATATCTTCGCATAATTTCCATGATTAGGTAATCCATCGCTGCATTCCGTTGCACATATTATTGCCCCGCCTTTTTTTACAATTTTATATGCTGCGCTAATCCCTTTTACCGATTGGTATAAGTTCTGATCAAGCGGATAGCCGCTATTTGTTGTTACAACAATATCAAATTTATTGTCGCAGACTACCATGGCATGTTTAATTACATATTCACAACCGGCTCTATGAGCTTTTATTATATCCCCAGCAAAAAACCGGGTTATTTTCTTATCTCCATTTAAAGTAATATTTAAAAGAAAATCCGGTTTAGACATTTGAGCAATTTCAGTTGCTTCTTCTTGTATAGGGTTGCCTTCGATAACCCCCCAATTGCTGAAACGATGACCTATCAATTTTGCGCTATGAAAGTTCATAATGGTTTCGATTCCTGCAATTCCAGGCATAACTCCTTTCGGACCACCACTGAAGCCTGCAAAAAAATGGGGTTCAATAAATCCGGTAATAATTTTAAAATCACTTTTAACATATTCACTGTTAAGGTAAACTTCTGCACCTTTTGAGCTTTTTCCCAAAAATGTCTGTGAAGATTTATCAAATGCATTGTTGTTAACAACTCTTAAATTATTAACAATTTTTTCTCCCAACATTACGATTAATTCCTCACGCGTATTTTCTCTATGACTTCCCGTTCCGTTTATTATTACAAAGTTTTCTCGTGGGACATGACCCAATTCTTCCATTATCCATGGAATAAGCTTATAATTAGATGTTGGTCTCGTGATATCACTAATAACAATTGCAACATTATCAGTTCTCTTGACCATAGATTTCAAAGGCGGTGTGCCTATTGGATTCCTTAAAGCCTCCAACGCTTTTTGTTTTTCATCCATCAGAGCCGGTAAATTTTGTGGTTCGATAACCACTGAATTATCCGGAAGCTCAACCTCTAAATCATATTTCCCATATGCTAATTTTACTTTCATCGTACTATTCTAATACATTAAATATCTCACTGGCCAGGCAGTATTAATGGTAAGTTCAACCATGCTAAGCCTATGTCCCGATTCATGTGGCTCTTTACACCAGGCGGAATCTCAGAAGCCTCGTTGCCATCATATAATATTGCAAGACGGTTACCTACCTGAACCACTGAAGGCAGTCCGATAATATGTTTAGACCATTTACAATTGTGCGAATCTAATACCACGGCTTTGTCTGCCGGATTCCATTTTGTAAGGTCTTTACTCCAATAGACCCAAATGGCATCTGTATATTCAAGTCCATCCTTTAACCCTACATGATTGGTAAAAATAAAATAGGTTTTGTTAGCTTTCTCATAATACAGTGAAGAATTTTCTACCTGTTCTTCAGAGGGAAATATCGGCTTTAAGTCCAATACCCACGAACTATCAAGATTGCGTGTACGAGCAATACTTAATGTACGTAAAATCTTAGGAGTATCTGTTGAAGCAGAAAAAAACATCAAATACTCATTGTTTTGTTTAATTACATATCCAGGACTGGCGGTGCTTGAGTTATAACTATCAGGCGTAGGTAAAAATGGTCTAATATCATAACGTTTAATCCATGGACCGGTCGGGGACTTACCTTCTGCCTTCATGGTCAAGTAGGGAAACGCGGGTATATAGTCAGGTGCAGGTGTAGTATGAGGAGTGCCCAAATAGAACATATTCCACTTTACACCATCTTTGAACACAGTTCCATATGAAGCGGAAGCGCAATCATCACTACCGGTTTTACCTAACTGTAAAACCGGTCCTTTTGCCTTCCAGTTCACTAAATCCTTACTTACAGCCAAACATGCAAGCCAGCCTTTTAGCCCGGCGCCATCATAATTCAGGTAATAAGTATCCTTGTATTTCCATACCCAAATATCTCGAGCGCCTAAATAATCACAACTATCAGGACCATCTCCGTGTTTATAAACCACTCCATGATCAACGGCTTCCAAACGATATTTTGCGGATGGTCTATTGTCAGGATAAGTTTTTACTTCATCGGCAGCTACAATCCTGGAACCTTTGACACCGGATGCGGATATATTTTTTCCCGTCCCTTGTTTATTAAGACCCCCAAAAATTTGTTTGTTTAATTTTGAAGTAAAATGATAACTTCCTGAACCAATCTCATATACAGCTCTGCCGTTTTCAAGTTTTACAAATTTCACACCGTCATTTTTTAAGACATCTTTTCCATTTTCTGTTACATCGCCTTCTTTTTCAGCAGGGATATAAATTGTGGCAGAAGTGTTAGCGGGAATGTTTATGTCCCAATCAAATTTAGTGTTACTCGAATGCCATTCGCTTTTAATAAGTCCATACATTGATAGGTATGAAGCTTTTACAAACTTCAAATCATTAAGCGGATACGGCTTCATGATCAAATGTTTGAATGCAGGATTAGAAGGATCAGATTTAATTCCGGCAAGATCTTCATAATACCAAATAACAAGATCACCCAGCAGCATAACATGATTGCCTGAATTCATTGCCGGGTCGGCTGTATTTCCATTCCACAATTCCCAGATAGTTGTTGCGCCATGTTCAGCCATATATCCCCAGCTTGGAAAATCCTTGTTTGTGGCAATCTTAAAAGCTAAGTCCGGATTACCGTTATCCGTAAGCGTACGCATAATCCATTGCCCCCCCACTAATCCTGTACTTGTATGGCTTTTAAAGTCATGAGTTGTTTTATAAACAAGGTTATCGAAAACTTTACTTTTTATTTCTTCTGACGGTATCCCGAAAAACAGCGCAAGCGCATTTGCAGTTACGGTGTTGTTTGCATAATAAAGACTGTCTTTGTTAAGGAATGTATTATTAATAGCATCCCGAACCTTATCAGCCAACGATGTATATTCTTTTGCATCTTCATTTTTATTGAGTAATTGGGCATTACGTTCCATTATTCTCAAACAATAATAGAAATAAGACGAACCAATAAAATCACCTGGAGTAATCCTGCTAGGGTCTTTCGAATGAATCAGTTCCGGACTTTCGGGCGGCATACACCAATCACCATAAGTATCTTTCGGCAGAAGATAATCTTTCATATATTTATCGCGCATATAAAAAAGCCATTTTTTCATTACATCATAATTATCAGCAATTACTTTAATATTTCCGTATTGCCGGTAGATATTATCGGGAATGATAATAATTGATGAAGGCCAGGTCATATTATCGCTATAAATTTGCCAATAAGCCGGAGCTACATCAGGAATGCTGCCATTGTCTTTTTGAACATCTGCAATGTCTGTCATCCAATTTGAATAAAGCAAATCGTTATTAAAAATAAAGCTCTCACCATAGGAATTCATCGAACGATCACCTAACCAGCCTTGACGCTCGTCTCGCTGCGGACAATCGGTGGGTATGCTGCGATAATTTCCACGAATTCCCCAGTAAGCATTATTGTAAATTTTATTTAAAATTTCATTCGAACAACTAAAATTACCTATGGTTCTAATGTCATTATAAACGACCTTTCCTTCAATGGTATTTAAATCGGGTTTGCCGGGAAACCCAGTCAATTCTACATACCTAAATCCATGATAAGTAAAACGCGGTTCCCATTTTTCCTGGTCTCCGCCTTTAGTAATGTAAATATCTTCTTGTCTTGCAGAACGAAGATTAGCCGTATACAAATCACCATCCGGTTTCAATGTTTCGGCAAACCGCATTTCTATATTAGTCCCTTTATTTGCCCTGACTTTTAAAGATACCCATCCCACCATGTTCTGTCCCATATCAAAGATATAAACACCGTGTTTAATTTCTTTTACTGATTTTGGTTTTATGGTTTGCATTATCTTAATAGGTTCTATCATCTGAGCTGATAACTTTTCAGATGGTTCGGCAACTTTTTCCGCTTTTATCCATTTGGAATCATCAAAGCCAACTCTGTTCCATCCGGATAACTCTTTCCTGGCATCATATACTTCACCATCATATTCATTGTTTGCGGTAATTGGACCATCAGTCGTAATCTTCCAGGTGGTATCGCTGACAATGGTTTCACTTGTGTTATCTGTATATTCAATATTCAAACGGAAAATCATTTTGGGAAAACCATAGGTGAACATTCCGATTGGATTTGTATGGCGCATCGCAAAAAAACGTCCATTACCGAGAATTACCCCGATAACATTTTTACCATGCGATAAATTATTAGTAACATCGAACGTGTTGTAAAAAGACCTTTTCGAATATTCTGATAATGCAGGCGCAAGAACCTGATCGCCAATTTTATGCCCGTTAGAATATAGTTCAAACAGACCCAAACCACAGATATATGCCGTTGCGCGTTTGATTATTTTTTTTGTTTCAAATTCTTTTCTAAGTAACCGCGCCGATAGTATAGTGCATTCTGTGTCCGGTTTATCATTTCCAATCGCTTTGTCCAGACCAATCCAGTTTGCATTCCAATCAGTTTTATATAATAAACCCAGAGTCCATTTTGCAGACTGACTCCACGCAGATTCGTTACCCTTGTTATCCCAAACTTTAACTTTCCAGTAACACTGCATTTCAGAGGTTAATTGTTTCCCCTTGTATATTATGTTTATACTCTGATCAGAAAATATCTTTTTTGAATCCCACAAATCACCATTATTCGCATTTAATTGTCCCAATGAGCTTGCAACCAATATTTGATAAGCAACTTGTGTTTGCGCTCTTTGTTGTGAATCAGAATACCAGCTTAATCGAGGATTTACAACATCTATCCCTAAAGGATCAATTAAATTTTCACATCGCAAATATTTAGGATGGAGAATGTCATTATTATTCTTTGATGAAAATCCTGTAAAGAATACTGCAAAAAACAGTACTAAAATTGATAGGATATTTTTTCTCATTTTATTTCTTCCTTTTGGTAAACATTTAAGAAAAAAGTTAATTAATCGATCTTTAAATAATCTTTCGATAGCAACAGAAATTTATTTAACCAAATTTATGATAAAGAAATACTTTCTGTCAACCCTGCTTTTCACTTTCGCCGGTTGTCTTTCTTTCCAGCCAATTGGCTTAAATTCCTGGGAGAATGTCCCTGGCTCACCAAGTATTGCTAAATAGGTCGGATCAGTAGATTGCGCGCTTATTGTTTCGCTTAAAAGAAAAAAGACAAAAAAAGCAGAATCAAACAGGACATTTGAGATAAACGGAGTTATTCACAAAGTTGTATCTCAACCTTATGCATTCCTGAATTGTATGTAAGCATAAAATTCCCTGTTTCATTTTTTATACTCTGCCCATCAACGTTGATATTGCTGATATGCTTGCCGGTTCCTATCCACGAGAAGTCATATATTGCATCTTTAAAATGAAAATTCTTTAGTTCTGTCAGTGGTACGCCGTCAATTTTTTCCGGGGCAGATATCGTGATTCCATCCTTACTCTTCTCAAGTCCGTATATTCCGCAAATAAGCATGTGGAAAAAATTACCGTTATCCCACAGCCGGCCGGCTCCTCCTGTCAAAGTGCCGTATATTCCTGCACCTTCAGGGAAAACAATGCCCCCGGCATCATGTGCATGCTGCATTAGCATATCATAAATTTTTGATCGGTTTGTATCATGTCCTTTTTTACCCCTTAGATAAACATCCAGAAAAGCCAGCCATGTTACACTTGAACATTCCATTACGCTTTTCCCGGTATGACATGCAGGAGCACAGTACATAGGTCCATATATTAAATCATATATTTCTTTAAAATTTGCATCTAATTTTTCAAAAATTGCTTTATCCTGAAGACTATCTGTCATTCCACACCACATAGGGACAAGATTATCGTATGGTATAAACCTGTCTTCTACCTGTGCTATATTCTTCGTCCACCAAGCGCCATCTGTACAAACTTCGTCGAGTATTGCCTTGCAATCGGGTCCATCATTTCTAGTACACTTTCGCATATTTACATAATAACCGCCTTTACCTTCTTTTTTCCACAAGCCGCCTTCCTGGATGCTTTTATTCATCGTCTCTTTTATTTTCAATGCAAGTTTTTCAAGCCTATCTGCATAATTATCATTACCAAGCATCCGTGCAAGCTTAGCGACTGAACTAAATGCAAGGCTCGTCTTTGCGCACATCAGGGGTTCTTCCGTATCCGGTGTAATAAACATATAATCATAACTACCCCAGAGAGCATCAGGCAATGAATTGCCGTTAGTATCCAATAATTCAAGCGTCTTGATTACATATTCTATCTCACTCCATATAGATTCAATAAACTTACGGTCCCCGCTAAGCTTCCAATAATTATATGTAAAAAGAAGAAAATCAGCCTGGGATTCAGAACACCATGGGAAAGCATATAAACCGGCTTTAAGACCTTTGTCGTATAGCTGGGGTATATAAAACCGTCCATCATTTAAAGGCCATACTTTGCTTTGTCCAAGCGCCTGATTTTTATTCTTAGCCATTATCAAAAGGCGAATTGATGATTTCATCATAGCAAGAACCGAATCATCTCCGGCTTGTGCCCAACCAAGGAATCCCCAATATAAATCACGAGTCCATATACCATATGAAGGTCGATCGGCGGATAATGCTGCAACATCATTATGAATACTACCGGATGTACACTGTACCGTTAATGTTGGTATTTTTTCACCATCAAAATTTTCATCCACAATATTATGAATATATCCATGCAAAAAAGCTGAATCAATCAAGCTCACATCCTTGCTCTTTATATGCTGAAAGACATATTCATTAATATTATTGTTATCAATAATGTCCGACTTCGAATTTTTACTTTTATCATCGTCTTTTGCAAAAAGGTAGGTGTTTCCTAAGAGACACATTACTAAAATTATTAATAATCCAACTTCTATTTTTGTTTTCATTGAATTTTAACTTTTATATTTTAACTTATTTAGTATTTGGTTATTTCTTTATTTTGAATTTTATTGTTTCGAAAGAATTATAAAATATTTTAATAAAATGCCTTTATTAACTTGATTAATTCCGAGAAAATTTAATATTTATACAGGTGACTGCATCTAAGAAATTGATGTATTCTCCAGCTGTTTTAATAACCACGATAGTTTTCCAATTCATCTTAGAGTTCTGATTTTATCAATATCCCTTTAAATAAATGATATGAAATTATTTTAAGAACATGTTTATTTCTCGACTAATATTTGTAGTCCATTGCCATTAATTATTAAAGGGTCTCCCTGATTAACTGTAATAACATTTCCATATGGTTCATACAATAATGCCTGTTTTATATTTTTATTTGTAAATTGCCAAACATATTTTACCGGATCAGGGGAATCATTTGCGATTATAATTGCACGCTGATCAGTTTTTGAGTTTCCATGCACTTTAAAATGGAGATAGCTTGATGACTTAAGATTTACAGCTTCATATCCATTTATTGAAGTTGTATCACCGGAATTGTTTTTTGCTCCAGGCTGATTGGATTGATTTTTACTTTCTACAGTACTATCCACCTCAAAAACTTTAGCATCCAGATCATCATAATATTTTCCCATGAAAATAATATCTGCTAATTCTTTACGAATACGTTCTACCTCCTGAATATATTTTGACCAATCACGGTATAAGGGCTGATCCATTGTTCCCTGATATGAATCAGGTTCAGCACAGATAACAGATCCCGTTAGAACCGCGCCATTAATAGTTTTGAAATCTCTTGGTAATGAAACATGCTGGCAGGATGTCCATTCAGGAAATACATAGCGCAAAGGAGATATTTCATAACCGGCAGAGTTTCGATAACCAATATCGAAATAAGGGATCAATCTGTCTGTTCCGAATTCCGATGCCACGCAAAAATCAGGGTTTATTTCCTTACACTTCTTATAAACCCGCCCAATAGATTGCACAAGACCTTCGCATAAAGCTATGTCAGGTTTGGCTGTATTGAGGGGATTAAAATCCAATGTGGACCCTACACACACCTTATCGATCTGAAATCCATCAGCCCCATATTTAACAAGCTGCTCAAAATAGCCGTCAAGGATATTTTCTATTTCCGGAATAACAGACGAACGGACATGATATCTTACGCTTAATTGCTTCCTTGCTAAGAGAGTACTTTCACCCCATCCCATCCATATTGCTTGTTTACCAAACTGATCCTGAGCCATATACTTGAATAACTCCCTTTTATACCAGTCTGTATTTTCATCCAGGATATTATAATTACAAAATACAAGGCAGTGACCGCCTTTGTTTTTTATGGACTTCAATAAGGTTTTAAACCCTTCAATACCGCCAAGTTTTTCTTCGGGAAAATAGAGTGGATAATTTCTTTCTAATCCGCCATTGTTCCATCCAATTAGTTCATAACAGTTGATACCAAATTTTTTTGCATCATTTGTCCATTGCTCGTAGCCCTTATAATCTGTCACTATTCTGTCTTCCGGCTGATAAATAATAGAAGAAAACCACGCACTTTCTTTTCTAAGCCAGCTCTGTGATTTATCGAATGGGAAATGAGATAAAAACCATTGCCTGTAAAATTGTGATCCGTTATGCCAATCGCCTTTATGAACCCGGACAAAAAATTCACCTGACTCAAAAGTTTCCCCCGAATGAATAAAAGGATAACGGACATGAGAAAAAACAAGTCCAACCGGCTGCCCGGCAGCTTGTTCATTATTAAGCCATGAATTGTTATCTCCCGTACTGTTAGGCTCAAGATAAGCATGCCATGTACTATAACGTAAAGTAGTGTCATGATAACCCAGGTAAAGCCCGATATCAGATTTTTCGTCATAAATATCCCACCAGGGCATTGGCATCCCCCCTGGATAATCCTGAGACCATTCTGCTGCTTCTGAGCCCAAACCCCTTCCTCCGGGAAAATTTTTAAATAGATTTATATTATGGCGGCAATCAACATTATAACCCGGATAAGCTAACTTTGCTTCACGGTTCTGCCCGAAATCTTTCAGACCCCCTATGCGTGGAAACCAGAACTCGGAAACTAGATGTTTGTCGTTATTAATAAGTTTTGCCTTAAATGATACAAAATCTTCTTCTAGTTTTATATAATATGTCAGGTCAATAGGATAAGTTCCTTTGGGAGATGTCATACCTGCAACAACAACGATAATAGTATTGCCCTGTTTACTAACAGATTTTGCATTTTGAGTCATACCATCTATATAATCACACAGATAATTATCTGACTGAAGACATATTCTGTAATTTGCCATAAGACGCTTTTCACTTACTAAATCACAACCAATCTTCTTTACGAGGATAGAAGATATTGCCCCATTATGTTGGTCAACAATGACCCTGAAATTTTGATTCTCGAGAATTACTGATGACTGAGCTTTTATGATACAGCAGCTACTTAATAAGACTATAATTATGACTATCAATGGTCTTATCATTTTTCACTCCTAATAGTGAAGTTAATAATTCTTAATTAATTTGCTCGCATTTATTCCCACGACATTTTCCAGAATATTTCCTGCATATTTTTTTTGCGGGGTAACATTAACCGGAAGACATCAGATACATAATTAAAAAGATAATCGGCTATTTTTTTAACAAATAATAATTTGTTTAATTCTTTACAAGTCTTACCTTGATTCTCCCAACTTTTTCATAACCAGTCCATACTCCGGAAGTCAGCGCTGTAAAATAAATGATGTATATATCGTTTCTTTCATTAATAAAACTTAGCGGGGTACGAATACTAACAGCCCACTTTGGCATAGGAATACTCAAATACTTTTGCACCCAATTGACGCCATCCCTTGAGTACCCATAGCCAATTGAGTGACAATCCTCAATACCATGCGCCAAATCATCGTAAACACAAAATTTAACGCCAGTACTAAGGGTAATAACTATAGGATTCTCACAATATGTGAAAACCGGATTATTAATGACTCTTGTCCAATGTCCTGTCAAGCTATTGGCTGTTGCTAAGCCAACATCCCAATAAGATGCGGCATCTGAGCTGCCATAAAATCCGAACCATTTACTGCCCACTTGAAATGGATAAAAAGAATCAACACCCTGTTTATCTTCCCATAAATTTTTATTGACATCATAATATGATAAGACAGTATCGGCTGCATCAATATAGAGCCCATCCAGCCCATCAAAGCCTTTTACCTTTGAATATGCTCTAAAAATTCTTCCATAATTATTATTTTCTTCGTAACCCACATAAAAGATATTCCAACGTTCTTCGTTTGTATCATAAACCGGCATAGGAGACCATATTGCGTATTTCGGAATAGTTGGTACATTTATCGAATTCTGCAATGTACCTACCCTTGTCCAAGATACTCCATCGGAGCTTTTCCAATGACCGGTTCGAGTCAAATCACTGCCGGAATTTGCGCTGACTGCTCTCTCTGTAATGAACATATTATAATCATTTTTGTATAAGAAAACCTGGCCGCATTCATATCCGTATTTATTATCTATAGATCCCGGGTTAGTTTGATCTATTAAAGGAGAATCACTCCCTTCAATAAGCTCTAATGAATATTTCGAAATAGCCGGGTCACCTTTGCTTTTTGTAGAAGTTGACGCTTCAATGCCTTTATTTGTATTTACAGCCATTAATGCTGCGTACTGAAGAGGAGCTTTTGTATCAGAGCCCAGCAGCGGCTCTTTTATTTCTCCTTTTAGCTCATTTTGTGAAAAAGCAGTTTCATTGTACACAATTCCCAAAAATAGAAAGAGTAAATAACTTATCAGTATTCGATCTTTCATTTTAACTCCCTTTTTTATTAATTAAGAATTTTTTTTAATTCAATAAATACTTTTTTAATTAAAAATAAATGATATATTACTAAACAATCCGGGCATGAGTAAAAATTACAATACAATACTGAAGAATTCTCCTACTTTAAAATTTCCATTATTATAAGTGAAGTCAATTTATCAAAATAATTTTCATTCTCTTTTATTTTTAGGGAATCCGATAGGAATTAGATGATAAAGTTAATTTTGTGATAACGATGTTTTGCTTAAAATAATCAGTTTTTACTTAATGCTTTGCGAAATCCATTAAGTACATGCAGAAAATTTTTTTTGTTAAATCACAGCTTCGCCCCGTAAGTCACATTATAGAGAATCGATTTCATAAACTGCTGACTTAATATTTGTGTTCCTTAAAAAAATCCGAATTACATATTTCCTTCTAAATTCGGTTCCGTCTCAATTTTATTCATAAATGATCGGCGATTTGTTGAAAATCCTTTAGTTTTTCAACATAATTCTGAAGGCTCCGGGAATGAATCGATAGATATGTTGTGATCTAACAACCTTCTATCCAAGATTGCCGATCTTATTGAACAGTTCGAATAAAACATATTACCTGGAAGGAACCGTTTCCTATCTTTTATTAAGAATCTTTCTTTAATTACTTCAGCGTTGATATAATTGTAACTAAGTATTAAACTCATGTGCAATTCCAGAAAAATAGTTAATCTCCTTTATTATAAAGAAAATATTGTCTCATTATTTCTTAGATCGTAATAACTATTTTGCAATTGTCCCTTTAAAGATTTATTTAAACAGTTAGAAAGAAGCATTATTATTTTGATAAACTTAAATTAAAATAGCTGTGCAGGACATAGCTATTTTGGCAAATATTATTCACTTTTTGATATAAGATATTTAATGAGAACTCATTACTTCAATTGAGCGCCTCCCAGCCCAGAAGCATAAATTAAACGGCAGTAATTACGATAAAAGGTTTTATTATAATAGAAAAGTGAAAAAATTATCCGCCTCCCGGTCACTTTCAGGGGTATAATTTCAATTGGGAGAATGAAGAATATTGCGGAATACCACCAAATTTATAATGAAAGCGGGTATGAAACATTATCTTTTCTATCAGAAGAAATAATATTTTATCTTTCATTTACTATGTACATATAATACAACTCGCCTTCTTTGTAATTCATAAACGGTTTTAGTTTTATGCTGATGTTTGATTTTAATGCAAAACTGAGTCTGTTATCAAGCGGAGACACAAGGTTTTTGATGTTATTAAGGTCTATAGACGCAAGCAGATCTTTGTCGGGATTTTTATGCAGCATTCCTTCATAAGTCCACCACTGCTTATTTGGGGGATATTTTACGGATTCGTTATTCTTAAATTGTTCCGGATCCTCGGCAATCCACCATTTTTTATCGTTCGTTAGTTTTATAAGGGTTGAGTCCGGAGTTGTAAATGCCATTACCAAGGGGCCATACATAACTGCAGTCGGCCTTCCTTCGTTTTTATCTAATACACTCAGAGTAAAATCCATTGGCATTGTTACGCTGATCTTGTCCCCGTTTTTCCATTGCCTGTTTATTATAAACCACCCTTTCTTAATTGTACCAATAATATTTCTTCCATTAACCGCGGCAGTCATCCCGGGCTCTTCCAGCCATTCGGGCATTCTGATCCCGACGCCGAAATTTTCGGACTGCTTAATATTTATTGTTAGTTCGGTCTTGTCAGAATATGGAAAGTCCGTAATCTGTGTAAGCTTCACTGAATAGTTTCGTCCGTGTTTCCAGTTTACCACCGACGGAGTAAATAAATTTATATAGATATTATCATTATCATGGTAATAAGTATTAATGAAATACTGAACAACATTAAGCGGCCTTGTCCCGGCACAGCATGTAGCTGCCGCCGGTTTGTTAAGCTTCATAGCGCCGTTTATATTATAGTCGGAGTAATACATGACATTAGTTTCAGGCGTCAATGGTATGGTTGCATTTATTGCATTATAAGCAAGTCGTTCTATCCAGTTACCGTACTTCGCTTCACCTGTAAGAGTTATAAGGTTTTGGCTTAGGCGCAAAGCAGCCCATGTATCGCATTGCGTTTCAAAGTGATCTGTTCTGGTGGTCAGACTTTCAGCAATACTGTCCAGCGGCATAAGATGTTCAAGGTATGGCCCGTAACCACCGGTCGCAAACATTTCACTTGTCTGTAGCCAATCATATACGTTTTTCAAAGCATTAAGATAATACTCATTTCCCTTAACCCGGTATGCTTCTGCAGCAGCATTGAAAGAATTGATATGACTGTATGCATGGCACCATTCACTGTTCAACCCGGTAACGGGTGTTTTAGAAAAAGGCCTGACGGGATTTTCTGCAAACTCATCCCAATAGTCTTTATATTCCCAGTAGCCTGCTATATTCTTATACTCTGCTTTGCCTGTCTGCGTATATGCTAAGTATAACGGCCATGCACGTGTGTACCATTCACTTCCATTGTCGCCGAACGCCCGCATTCCATTAATGGTATCTCCCAGGGATATTGATTTATATAACGCGGGCATATTAAGAGGCCTGTTTTTATCACGCGACCTGTTTAAAATATAATTGCTTAATTTATCCAGAGCATCTTTACGTCCGCAGTAATTATAAACATCTAAGAAGGCAATAACCCACTTATCATTATCTGCTTTTTCTCCTATTCGGTTGAAGCATTTCCACCATTCGCCGGTAAGGTACACAGCTTTATCACGACAGGCTTTATCCCCCGTGATTGCATACAATCTGCAATATGTTGAAATCCACTGCGGAAGTGTAAGCGCCTCGAATTCCTCATACCATCCGCCGATATTTTTTCCCGGTGGATTCTTATCGCCCGCCTGCAGCCTTAATCCATGAAGCATATCGTCATTTGACAAATTCATATAAAAATCTTTTGTTTCCATGAATTGATCATACATCAAACCGGGTAGAAGCTGCATATCGCCAAAGTTAAATGGTTGAAGTACATCGCTCTTTGCTAGCTTACTTTTTGACTGACCGGCAGTAAATATTGAAAAACAAAATATTACTATGCCGGCAATCGAAAGATATTTCACTTTTTTAAATCTTAACATAATATTTTTTTGATTGTTGGTTAATTTATTTATTTATTATAATTCATAGGATTGGTAGAGCGGATAAAGGAATTATAATTCGACCTTTATACAGTCCACCGGTAATTTCCCGTCTTTTGTTTCAATAAACAGCGCATGATTACCGTTCTTTAATCCGGAGCTTTCATAAACCACCGATGATTTTGAAGCTTTAGAATTCCTTAAAGATATATTATTCGAAAAATTACCATCAATGTATATGTTAATTGTGCCAAAATCCTGTCCCTTCGGTGAGTAGAGTTTGAATCGCCTGCCACTAAAATTCCATTTTATAAAAGCAGAGTTACTTTTGGAAACTGCCCCCTGATCATATAAGAAAGTGGAATCTTTCACAATTATCCAATCGTCCAGCTGACTATTCTCGTTTAATATGTAACCTGAGGTTACAAGCGCTTCACAAAAACCATAAGAAATTTCGCCAGAGTAAATTTTGCCTTTTACGACAAAATGTTTAGCGGAAAAGTAACTTTGCTCATCGACGCAAATTCCGACAATCCCTTTTCCCGCTTTCAAAATTCCTTCCCAGCATTTTTTTCCATTTAGATTAAGTACATACTTACCATGTTCTTTATTGAGTTTCAGTTTCTGTCCTGATTCTCCGGTAGTGAAATTTCCCGATGCTATATTAACAGTATTCTCTTTTTCAACTATATTCACTTTCCATTCATTTTTACCGATCAGAATTTCCTTATAGTTTGTTGAATTATTTGAAGCCAAATCGAATTTCCCCCATCCGGTCTTAAGATCCAGCAACCCTTGAAAATCCCAGATAAGATGAAGAGTTCCCTGCAGATCATACTCAACATTGATGCATTCAACATCAAATGCTTTTTTAATATAGGAAAATGATTTTTGATTCGGCGCCGATAAGCAGAACCCATTTCCCCCTGCGAGATTTTTCGAAGATACTTTTGCGAGATTTATAGTGCCAAAATTCTCTTTTGTTCTTGATGGGTACATAACATAAAGTGAATCATGGTTATCAATAAAGCCGTTAATGGTTTGCCCCCATATCCCGCAATATTCATTCTCGCGTTGAATTGAATGCCAAACAGAATTTTCACTTACAGATTCCCATTTATCAGGATTGGTGACATCCTCTGTCTTCACCCGATATAGAAACTGGTAATCGCGATTGACTGCTACAGATGTTGCAGGTACATAAGAATACCCGTTATGCGAGAAGGCGGGGAAATATTCTTGTAATGGAGGATAGAATTTCTTGCTCTCCACACTACGAAGTATTTTCGAATCGCTAAATGGTCCTTTAGGAGAAAATGAAGTAGCGTAAGCCAATGCCCATGCACCCGACGGCTGCATATCCATCATATGAAGCAGCACCCAATCATGCTTTCTTTTAATAAGCATAGGTGCGTACGTCCGCCAATAACGGTTATTAAGCAGATTATGGGTATACTGAGTATTAATGCTTAATGGGTATTTCGAGACATTAAAAGGTCCCTCAGGGGAGTCGGAGACTGCATAACCGATGCCGCTTGATTCCATATGCTGCCAGTCGGCTGAAGAGGAGACCCAGTCAAATACCATGTGATACTTTCCTTCTTCATATATTACCATTACATCAGGCGCTTCTATTTTTATCGTGTTGTAGCAAGTAAATCCGAACGGGAATAAATCACCAGTTTTCTTCCACGTTTTTCCCTTATCGGATGATTTATAAATAACACAGTTAAAATCTTTACGGGTTTTATTTTTACTTACTTCATAACCTCTGCGATATTCACCGATATATAAGTACCAGTTATCACTTTGGGGATCCGCAAAGAAAAATCCGTTAACAGGCCACTCAGCTTCGGGATACCCCTGATAAACAGGATTATTTGCAAACCGTTCAAAATTATCCCAGGATGGACTTCCATAAGCAAAGTGGTGAGACCAGTCGTTTTTATGAGAAAACAATGCATAATCATTTTGTGCCCGGCACGGTTCTAAATTAATTATGCCCAACAGGAAAATCAGATTTAGGATTATTTTTGTTTGCATATTGTCATTATATTTTCATTGTAGTAATTCCGAATAAGAATCCAAGTTTTTCTATTATCCCGAATAGATGTTCAACCCCAGTCGTACAAATTCTTTACATCAAATTCTTTTCTTAGCATGCGTGCCGATAATCTTGTGCATTCACTATCCGCTATGTCGCTGCCGATTGCTTTGTCAAGTCCGATCCAGTTTGCATCCCAACCTGCCTGACCGGAAGGCAACTCAGTTTTATTTAATAATCCCATAGTCCATTTTGCAGCCCGGCTCCATTCCGAGAGGGTCTACTAAATTTTCGCATCGTAAATATTTAGGATGGAGTATTTTATCTTTGCTTTTGGAGGAGAACCCTCCATATAATATCCCTGTAAGTAAAAACAAAATAATAATTATACCTTTTTTCATAGTTCACTTTATCAAATATTAGTTTATGATAAAAATTAATTATCTAATCCTAATAATAGTTTTTAAAGTTACTCCATCATTTTATGTCATTTATATCCCATTTAAGATTTTCTTCGAGTGCAAAGAAATGACCAATCAATGTCCATCCCCAAAATGGATCGGCGCCTAAGCCTTCCCCTGTTTCCGAGTTGAAGTATTCGCGGTTTCCCGATTTATCAATAAGTTCCTTAGTACGTTGGGCAACTATAGTTGCTAAATCATTATATCCATAATTTTTCAAACCGTGATAGACCATATAATTAGTAGGCATCCAGACATTTGCACGCCAGTTGCAGCCCATATCAGCCGGATATTCTGTAGTGCTGTACCATGGTTCGGATTTAGCCAGCGCGGCAACGGGATATGGTGTCCAAAACTCCCGCGGATTAAATAAATGTTCTACTATCATTCTCTTTGCTTGTTCCGGCGTTGCAACTTTTGACCATAAAACAGCAAATGATTCTACCGATTTAACCGGGATTTTATACTGGTTGGCTGATAACGAATTAAGAGGTGAATATACCCAGGCCGTTTTAGATAAAGGCTTTTCAGAATTTACTTTCCTGTCGTAAAAAAAACCATCCTTATCATCCCATAATAATTTACGGATCGCTTGTCTTCTTTCCTCAGATATTTTCTCATATTTTTTAGCCATATCTTCTTTGCCGGCTAAATGCGCTAACTTCGAAAATGCCAGTGTCTCACGGACTAAATAACAGTTTAAGTCAACACCTTCGCACTGCGCATCCTCCCAGTATCCTGCCCTTTCTATTTGGTCATCCATTCCGGTATGCGGGGCGCTCATCCAAAAACTTAATCCGTCTTTTTGATTCGTCATCTGGTTAAGCCAATAATCAAGATATTTTTTTAATTTCGAAAAATAAGGCTCTTTCAGTATCCAATCTTTTTCACCATATGCTTCATAAACTAAGTAACAGATTTGAGCCATAAACGGTTTTATATGTTCTTTAGCATCCCATGGGTCTGCAGGTACCGCTCTGGGAATAAACCCGGAATCATTTTCGTTCTCAAGGAATAGTAAGATTCCACCTTTTATATATTTTGATGACCAACCCATATATATTTGTACTATTGCCTGGAAATAAGAATCCCAATCATAATCCCCTTTATAAACAGATGCCGGCGTGTAGATCTGTAGTCCAGTAGCCGGATCTGTCACGATCGCCTTTTGCATTAAAGAATCTAAACTTAAAAAATGACTTCTAAACTCTTTTAGCTCCGCTTGACCAGGCAATTTATCCGGCAATGTTTGACAGTAAACATTAAATGCAAAAGCTATTATAATGACAAGAATATATTTTCCCATTTCTCCTCCAAAATTCTTTTATTTTTTCCTTTGTTATTAAATTATTTGAAGTTAATTATTTTTTTCCCCTATTATAATTGTATTGAAAGCAGTATATTAAAATTTCACTTTCTGGTTTCCGGCTTTCAACGGAATTTCTTTTCCTTTCCATATAAATTTTCCCGAAACCTCATCAGGTAAAAAAATATCACCCTCGATACCCTCTTCACCTTTTCTTTTTACCTTAACTATAATATTGCCTTTGGGATGCGGCATTTTCACATCTATGTATTTTAAGGGTCCTAAGTGCGGCTCTATTTTTACAGACTTAAAACCGGGAGATGCAGGTTCAATACCACTGACATTTGCAAGGAACTCATAAATTGGGCTTGCGCTCCAACCATGACAATCAGATCGAGTTGGTTCAGGTTGTTCTGCAAATGTTGTAAGCCCCATTTCAAGCATTTTTTTCCAGGGCACTAAAGTTAAAAGATATTGATCAGCCATTCCTGCTTTTTCAAGCGCCCTGTTGAAGTAAAATCGATAGTAATATGTGCATTGCGTCAGGTCTTTTTGACTAATCACTCTTTGCATTACAGAGTCTGCCGTATCATTATCAAACATACCCACAATTATTGCCATTATATTTGCATGCTGACTAAATTTATTTTTCTGAGGGGTATCGGCAATCAAACCTTTATTGTGACTCCAACAAAGCGTATATGTACTTTTTGTAAGGGATTGTGAAAGATGACGGTATTCCAGCGCTTGATTCTGGTCTCCAAAAGCTTGAAATATATCTGCCGCCATTTGCAAGGCATATATATATTGTAGGGTAATTATAGAAGAATTACCATCAATGACTCCTGCAGGAACTCCGCCAATTGGCTTTGCAGAATTCCAAGGACCAAAAGACCAATCTACAAAGTTCCACCAATCCATTGGTCCAAGCATACCATTTGCTGCAATTTGCTGTTTATACCAATGCAGGACGTTCTGAATGCCGTTCAAGTATTTTTTAACAAAAACAGAATCAGCGCGTAACATCCAGAAATCATGAATCATGTCTATCCAGTATAGGGAAAATGGCGGAATAACTTGAGGTTGAGACGATGGGTAGCGGCTTTGAGTAAGCCCCATGGGAAGCAGCGAATCAAAAAAATGTTCAATGGCATTTTTCATTAAGCGATCATCTCCTGATACGTATAGTGAGATCAACGCCTCTATGCGGGTGTCGCCAATGTACTGCAACTGCTCATAGTAAGGGCAGTCGTAATAAGTTTCACCGGCACATAATCGGGCAGTTCGCCATGCTACATCCCATATTTGTTTTAAAGTTGAGTCATTACAATTAAAATAAGCCCGTTCCTTAAAAGGATAAGCAGTAAAATAACCATATAGATCATGGATGATTAAAGGGTCATCTTTCGTTTGAATAGTCAATTCCACGTACCTAAAGGTTCGGAACCAGAGAGGTTGGAAATGCCTGTTTTTTCCTCCGTCAGGTCTAAATATATCAGGGCAATCACAATCCATTCTTTTTCCTTTTGTATCATTACGGTTGCCTTTTTCTCCCTGATCATCAATAAGCGCTTCGGCATAGCTAATTTCTATCGTAGAACTTTTGCCCCCGCTTACTATTAATTCAGGATATGCTGTAGTAATGTAAGTTTGATCTAATAAAATTTTTACTTTACTGTTAACTGAAATATGCAGGGGTAATTTTCCTTCCAGGAAATCTTTGTCAACAGTAATATTTTCGACTCTGACTACTTTATTGATTCGTTGAAAATTATGCTGCATGAAAGGAATAGTTCGGGGAACCAGCATCCAGTCCCAGCCTTCAAACTTTCCATAAGGCACACCGTTGCCCAATAATTTAGGCAACTTCCAAACACTATCATCAAAACCGGGTAATTCCCATCCCCAGGGATATTTGGACCCATCCACATCATCACCAGGTCCTACCACTGTGTGCATGGGTTTTGTAACAGGAGAGATATAAGCTTCATCTCTATCTACTTTCCATGTGTCTCCTGTATTGACCACATTTTCCTGTTTTGTATCTCCCTGCAAAATAAAAGCCGTCTTATTTGTTATCTGTGCAATGGGAATAAAATCTCCAAAATTCCAAACAACAGCAGCCAAAACATTTTGTCCTACTTGTAAATACTTTGCAATATCAATGGTTTCAAAACGCCATTGACCAAGGTCTCCCCGGGCTGGCCCATTGCATACTTCTGTACCATTAACAAATAAACGATAACGGTTGTCACCGGAGACATGCACTATAAATTCTTCTGGTTTTTCCTGCAGATTGATTGTTTTTCTAAAATGAAATACCCCATAATCTTTCATTGATCCCACAGGATAGGTAATCCACTGTGCATTCCACTTATTGTTTAATAAATACTGGCTAATTTTAGTTGATTCCTGACCGTACAAATCAATAGGGAGTAAAAGAATAATAACAAGCCATAAATGCGCCAAACCTGTTTTAATCCGAAATTTTCTTTTCATTATTTATTAATCTTTATAAAATAATCAATGCTCAGTTTATATAAGAAGCATTATTTTTAAGTTTTAATTTATTTTTTTAACCCGATAATTATTGAATGTCTGTTAACTAAAGTCGCAATTCCTTCACCCATAAAGTGATAAACATTCAAGATAACGTTACCACTCCTTAGTAGTAAAATAATAATTGAAGCGACGATCAGGCGCAGAATCGCCATCTATAAAAAAATCTGTTATATCATTTAGCTTCTGAATATTATCTGCCCAGTGAAAGTTAAATGAAATATCTTTTCCCGTTTGATTAATTAAGCTTCGCGGTACCCGAATTTCCATTTGATTTCCCGTAAATCTATATTTCAAATCAGTTACTACAATCCATGAGGAATTCCGACTATTCCATGCAGCTAATGTCGTGATTGAATCCGATTTGACTTTTAGATTTACTACATAATCGTAACCTTCCCAGCCAGTTGCGTGGTTTGTATCAGCATCTATAAACAATAACATCCAGTTTTTATCTGTGTAAGGAGTAAGTGAACTTTTTGTTCTAACATAAAAGTACACGTTATTCGAATCGTAAGTGGCTCGAGATTCAACTATATCGTTACGACCTGTTATGTTTGTATAAATACATCTACTATCTATATTTCTAAAGTTACGATGTGCAACATCTCCGGCGGCATCGCGAAAAACTGGTTTTACACTCAACCATTCGGTAAAATTACCGTCCATTGTAATAGTCTTGGGTGGTGTAGCTCTTTCCGGCAAGTTTAAGCCTTTATATTTTCTAATATTACTTACTAACTGATAATAATAGTCGTCTGTATAACCGTCTTTCATAGGTTCAATATCCCGGTTGAATTCCATATTGAATTCATCAACAAAATAGAAGGGGCATTCTTTTGTCAAGAGTTTTCCCATAAAAGTAAATTTTCCTAACATCTCTTTAGGATCGCGAAAATTAGCATCCCATGCACCTGCAATCCATTCATTCCATCCTGTTACAGTTATAATTGGAGGGTTTACTTTAAGTGCATTTGTCCATTGATCTTCAAAATACAAGCCATGAGAAGTCTCACTGCTTACCCAATACTGGTTATAATAAGGTGGTTTTCCATTATGGAAACTAGCGCCTCTATTAGTAACTTCTTCTATTGTTTGCACGGGTGCGCCGATAGCTTTACAAACACAAATTTCCTCAAGTTTTCCGCCTTGGTAGAATGGCATTTGCGGATAATAATCAGTGTACTTCCACCACTGATTTTGCGTACCTGAGAAATCCCACATTTCACGCCAGGTAAAAAAATTTCTTATTTCCATCGGTTGTGCAGTATCTGAGGGGGCTAAAATTAAAGGTTTTCCATCCCAGTAAAACCAAAGATTAGAATATTTCTTTAATTTGTAAAAATTATTATACATATTTTCAACCTTTGATTCAGGATTATACTTGAAAAAAAAACAAATCTTTGGGACATCTATTCCCTGGCTTTTCAATTCCTCCAAGATTTGGCAATAGGTCTCAAGCGTTGTATCGAATTCAGCCCACTGATAATCATTAGTATAATCCAAAAAGACAAAGTCGACCCCTGCATCAGCAAGCATTATTATATTTCTTCTCATCACCCATGGATCATCCGAGCAGTAATATCCAGCTTCCGGTTCTCCCCAATAATAAGTTTTTGCATGTTGCCAGGCTGGGTTTGCTGGATTATTTAAAAGTATTTTAGAGACATCACGTATTTTGTCAACTCGCCAATGCCATAAGAAATAAAAGACACCGACATATTTATTAACTTTCATCGGCCCTACTTCCCTGTAGGTTGGCAAACTCCGACCTAAGGCATCAGTAGCTGTCCAATCATTACCAAATGCAGTTGCTTGTTTTGAATCCTGCGCATATGTGTTTGATAATGTCAACAAAAAGATGAAGAATAATAATTGTTTTAGAAACTTCATAAATGCCTAATATTTAAATAATAATTTTTTATTTTGTAATATTTAAAACTACAAATTACTTCAACTCATTTGATAATTGTCATCTTTTTTATAAAAAAATTTCCTGCTTTAATTTTATACATATAAACACCTGTAACTAATCTGGAAGAATCGAAATTTGTAGAATAGGCTCAGGAATTTTGCTCTTGATTAACTAATGTAGCAACTTCTTAACCTAAAATATTGTATAATTTATGAGTAACAAAAATTACATTAGAAGATACTTTACATAACCTCTGTTGTTGGGTGAAATGATTTAGGCAAATTTTGTGAATATGTGTGGTATTGGGAATTAAATAATTTTATCGGCATTATATTAAATTTGCAATTTATCAACATTAATTTTAAGTAAATAAAGTTCGATACTTTATGCAGCGACCAGCTCAATAAAAATTTTATTACTATTAGTATTTTATAATTATTTCAAAGGAATATTGATTGGACCAAATGCCGGGAGGGCATTATCAAGCGAATCGGTAATGTTCATGTAAGGATATGTGCCGGCTCCGCTTACTAATTGAGCGGGTGTATCCGGAAGTCCTGATAAATATACATCCATTGCATCATTATCCTCCGGGTTCAACTGTACTTTTGTTACCACATACATTATATTTTCTTTTCCGTTTAAACGAAGTGAATATTGGCCCGGAAGACCGCAGCTTTTAAGATTGCCGCAAACTCCGCTATAATTCACTTTGATGTAATATGAACCCGATTCCTTATCTTGGCATAATTTCATTGACTCAAGATTAATTTGTCTTGCGTGTCCGGGTAATTTATAAACATAAGTTAATGCCATCTCTGCTATGCGTCTTCCTACTTTTTTTTGACCTTCGGTAGATGAATGGATGCAATCATCTAAGGGTAAGTCTATCCCCGTAACCATAAAAACATTATTCCGTTTTATTAATATATCACGTTGTATTTCTCTTATCTTTTCCCATTCTCTGTCCATTACCGAGTCTCTGATATTAAATTTCCCTATTTGGACATAAATTATAGGAAGTTCAGGATTGCCTATATCTTTACGGAATGAATCTATAAGGTTAAGAAATCTATCTTCATAAGTTTCTGTCTTAAAAGCGAGAGCTTCCGATTCTCCTTGCCACCAGAGAATACCTTTTATATTCCTGCCCACTAAATTTATTTTGTTTATTGTTGCGCCATATAGAGAGCTGTCACCCAATGATTTTCCGGATGGGTCCCATTGTTCAATAGTTGAACCGCCCAAAGCGCAGGGAAGTAAAGCAACCGGGCGACCCGTTTTGTCAAAGATATGCTTTGCAAAATAGATTCCTGGACCAACTCCTCCGATTGGTTCATTCTTACTCATCTCTCGAAGTTTTTTATATTGAAGTTGCCATTTTTCCCAGGCTTTTAACGAATCTTTTAAATGAGGAATAAAAAGTTCAAAATAATCTTTCTCATATGCAAAAGCAGCTGCTTCATAAAATCTATGTAAAGGATTTTGAGCAATCATCCAATGATTATCCATATTCAACATCAGTATATTAGGGTTAGTAGTTGTATCAGGTGTTCGACCGTTGCCTTCCATATTCGATTGACCAGCTAATACCCAAATATCTGCATCAATCGGGCAACGGATAGCTGCATTTTTTTGTTGACATATGCAGACTATTTGTGATAATGTTAAAATTACAATTAACATCATATAATAAGATATAGACGTTCGCTTTATATATCTAAGCATTCAATCTCCGATAAAATAATAGTGAATCTTTGAATATTTACAACTTCAAATTAGTGGGAAATGGCGTATTCTTTAGTTTAGAAATTATATTGGAAAATATTTAATTGAAAAATAACAGCTTAAAATGAATACATATAATGTGTCTAACTTTTTTGCGTTTAATTACAAATGCTAAATACGAAGTATCGCCCGGTTATTATGATAATTGTTAAAATTTGTCCAGCAAAACTTGATCTTACAGCTCTTTGAAATAAAATGACAGGTTCCGGAACCGGTTTCATTAATCGTCCTCCCCTCTTCCTATTTTATATATTTTAACCAGGCAACCTTTGTAACTTCTCTTCCAAGCGCCTTAATCGAAAAAAATCTTTTTTAAATAGCCCATAAGTCTCTGATTATTTCGACCCAATCCAGCCCATATTCAAAGCTTATTGTATTAGTAACATTTAATATTTTAGCCTGGATAAAGTTTTAATATTTGATTTTTCACTTTTGCGTCATTTTAACCATGATTATTTCTAATGCCTCTAAGCTTTTCCCCTTCGTTTCAGGAATTTTATTAATAATAAATATAAGCATTAATACGCACATTATATCGAAAATCAAGAAAGCTGCTCCTCCGCCAAGACGGTTTAATATTGCAGGAAACGTAAGTGTTACGAGAAAATTAGCGCTCCAAAGCGCGACAATTGCAACCGACATTGCTTTACTTCGCATTTTATTTGGAAAAATCTCCGAAACTACTACCCAAGTTACCGGGCCAAGAGAAGCTGCAAAAGAAGCGATATACGTAAGGATGAAAAAGAAAATTAAATAGCCTTCCAGTTTATTGAAATAATAAGCAACAGTAATCACTGTAAGGGAAATAATCATTCCGGTAGTTCCTCCTATCAGCAATGGTTTTCTTCCCCATTTATCAATCCACAAAATAGCCGCTATTGTAAATAAGAAGTTGACCCCTCCGATAACAGCCGTTTGAATTAAAGCAGAACCGGTTCCATTTCCTAAATTTTTAAAAATAATTGGAGCATAGTACATAATGGAATTTATACCTGTAAGTTGTGAAAAGACTGCTAACAATACACCTATCCATAAAACAGTTCTCATTCCTTTTGAAAATACTTCCCCATAATTTCCTTTAACTCCCTGAACAATTGAATTCTTAATTGCTTGAAGTTCTACTTTGGCAATATCGACTCCATTAATTTTTTTTAAAATGGAATATGCTTCGTCTATTTTGCTTTTTTGAACCAGCCAACGCGGACTTTCGGGAACAAAAAGCAATGTAATAAAGAATAAAGATGCAGGCATACCCATAACAGCAAACATCCAACGCCAGGAATTTTCACCCGTCCTTGCTAATAAATAATTAGAAAAGAATGCAAGTAAAATTCCACTTACAATGGCAAGTTGGTTTAATGATACAAGAGCCCCCCGTCTATTAGCGGGAGCTATTTCGGAAATATACATGGGTGAAAGCATTGAAGCAGTTCCAACCGCAACTCCGCCCAAAAAACGAAAAGTAATAAAGTATACCAAATGGGTGGATAATGCAGATCCCAGAGCTGATATTAAAAATAACAATGCAGCAACAATTAATGTATGCTTACGTCCAAACAGGTCTCCAGGTCTGCCCGAGGATATTACTCCTACAATACAGCCGACAAGAAGGCTACTGACTGTCCATCCCAAGGCGATATCGTTCAACGAGAAATAAGGCTGAATAAATGGGGTTGTTCCGGAAATAACCGCTGTGTCGAATCCAAAAAGCAATCCGCCGAGCGCTGCCACAAAAGCCGTCAGAATAAGGAATTTGTTATTTTTTTCTTTCATTAGTTATTTCCTATTTTACTCAGATAGTTTTTTGCTGTGTCTTGATTCTTCATAAGTTGTGTATGTCCTTTTGATTTTTTTTATCCAATAAATTTAGAACTATCCGATAGTTATTAAAATTATTTTTCAATAGAAAAATAGTTCCCGCTTCAATAATTTCTTGATCCCAAATATGCATTAATCTTTCCGGATTATAATTAACTCCCGTTCCTGCTCCATAAGTATTCGGATGGGAAAAAATATTCCCGGTTTTGTAAAATTAGTTTACTATGGAATCCGGCAGAACTCGCTTCCACTGCTAAAATATTTGTTCCACAGACGTGGGTATTTTATGATAAATAAAAATTTTCAGCATAATATTTCTCTCATTATTTATTATTCTTTCCCAGCAGTTTTTCCTACAGATTTATATAATTCCACCAAACGATGAGCATGTTCATCATAAGCGCTTTCAAAGAGTTGAGCAGCCCTTTCTGCTCCAACTATTGCTGCACTACTAAGTACTTTTGGCGGTTGCCCGGCTTCTGTTAACAGTTGGGCTACTTCGGCTTTGATAGAATTAATAAGCATTACTCCTCCTACTGTTGAACCAGGAGATACCGGCGTATCCAGATTAGGTATCTGTATCATCGCATCCCCTAAAGGAGCGCCTGTATCCAAAATTAAGTCTGCAAAATCACTCAATTTTCTTCCATCTTTTCTTTTGCTGGCGCTTCCGGTGGAATGCTTCTTTGTAGTCAACGCCACTACTTTTATCCCTTCCTTTTGAAAAATTTCTGCCATCTCAATTGGTACAATATTACAGCCACTTGATGAAATAATCAGAGCTGTATCCTTTGTGTTCAACTCAAAGTTCCGTAATATCCTTTCAGCCAATCCGGATACATTCTCCAAAAAAATAGCCTGACGTTGTCCATTGGCTCCTACTACCAGATTATGAAAGGTTAATGACAATTCTACTATCGGGTTAAACCCGGGGAAAGAGCCATACCTGGGCCACATTTCTTCTACCATAATCCGGTTATGCCCGGAACCAAACACATGAACCATACGCTTTGACAGAATGGTCTCGGCAAACCAGGATGCGGCTTTTCGTACATCTTCTGACTGTTTTTCTACTACATCAATTATTTGTCTGCATTTATTAAGATAATCACTAATTATATTCATTTTGTTATTATTTTTTCCCATATATATAGTTTTTGAAAATTTAAACTTATATTTTTAATATTAAACACTATTATTTATTGTTATTCTATAGGTTATATCTCACCTAAACTTTTATTGTATCGCAATGTTTGCCAATACTTTCGCCATTAGGGCTATTCTTAATATTCCAACAGAAGCGAAAACAATGAACTACCCCGCCATATGTTCCATGTATTCACGTTTTGGCGGTTCTATTATTTGGCATAAGAGAATACTTTGGGCGTTTAATAACAATATAAGCCAGGTCAATAAATTTCTGTTTTTCATATTTCTTAGTCCTCCTTTATTTTTATCAACTCTGTTTTTTTTGTTAATATAAAATCACTTTTGCCAAATACAGCGGTAGTTGAATCTTCTGTCAGGGGCGCTGTCGCCGCTTGTA
>Ga0181520_10001674_pt1 | contig 44315 bp, 43 predicted proteins | sample PEATcosm2014_Bin_29_FD_132451 | JGI IMG/M metagenome (GOLD analysis project Ga0181520, IMG submission 132451) | Peatland microbial communities from MTU Mesocosm Facility, Houghton, MI, USA - PEATcosm2014_Bin02_30_metaG | ecosystem: Environmental > Terrestrial > Soil > Wetlands > Peat | place... | reverse complement strand
GCATCCACGTGATCGCCACCGTCTTGCGCATCGTCTTCGATGACAAAGATCAGGGTATCGTTCTTGTAGCCGCTATTGGCGATCTTCTGCACCACCAGGCCGACCGCGTAATCGTTATCGGCTACCTGTAGCTCTGGTGTATTAACTCCCGCGATCGCCGTGCTGAAATTGCCGGTGTGATCATGAGGCAACCACATCAGGGTCAAGTTCGGCAGGCCGCCCGCGGCATAATTGGTGTCGAACTCCCGTTGCCATTCCGTGAACCGGTAATAATCCGGAAACGACAAGTCCGAATTGCGGAAGTAGGGATCGGTGTAAGGACGCAATGCCGCGTTAGCCACATACCCTACCACCGTGGGGGGATTCGTGGAAAAGGGGTCCGGAAGCTCCGGAACGTCATAGGCCAGGTCAACGAAGAAGCCGTAGTTGCGCAACGACAACCCGGCGCGCAGCGCCGCGTTCCAGAGGAAACCAGTGCCCTGCTCGTCGTCGTCCGGGCCGTCGGGCGCCGCGACATCCGCCGTACCAGCCATCACATCCGGATCGTTGGGAGTCAGGGGATTCGCCGCCAGCCGTTCCGCCAGCGTGGCGTAGCTAACATTGACGTTGCGATTGTCGCCAAAGGAGTCAGAACTGAGGCCGCGGCCTGCATATATTAATGGCATCTGCCGCTCAACCACGTCGGTGGCGTGCGCTCCTGTGGACCATGGCCAGCCGTCCATGCTGACTTCGCTGGTGACGTAGAAGTTGTCAAGATCCACAAACTGACTGGCCAACCGGTGCAGATTGGGCGTAGTTGCTTCTCCGAATTCCACAAGACTCGGGTCGCCATTGCCAACCGCCAGATCTCCCAGAACTTCGTCGTAGGTGCGATTCTCCTTGATGATGTAAATGACATGGTGAATATGCTGATGCAGGAACGTCATCTTCGCGGCATCCTCGGCGCTAAGACGGCGCCCGAAATGGTTATTCTCCCCCACCTGCTCGGTCAACCGCTGCAACTCACTGGCAGCCGGAGTCGGAAAACTTTGCAGACCCGCCTTGATGAGTTGCAGGATGTACTGGTTAGTTTCTCCGCACAGTATGGCCTGCGCTAGAGTGAGCCCGTGGCAGTTACCCGGATTCGGCCCGGTCGGGGATTTGTAGTTTACAACGTACATAAACTGGCCGTCGGCAGAAAAGCTTACCGAGGTCGGATACAAGCCGGTAGGAATCAGCCCGATGACGTTGCTTGACTTGGGCCATGCACCCAGCCGGACTACAGCAATATCGTTCATCCAGCCGTTGGTAACGTAAAGCAGCTTTTCGTCGGGTGAGAGCGTTAGGCTATTCGTGTTGTTCCCTTTAAACTTCAATTGAAAGCCAAGCAGAGGACCCTCCGGTGCAGTCACGGGGATGTTGGCCACAAGCTGATTTGTAGTGGTATCGATCACCCCGACCGAGTCCGTGCTGTCCTGGGCTACGAATAACGTGGACTGGCTGCGGTTCAAAATCATCTTGTTCGGCTGGCCGGGAACTTTGATCCGCGACACGACGACGGGCGAGCTGCCCTGAATGTTCACGACCACGATCTCGCGGTCGCGAATACTAGAAATGTACGCCGTGTCATTTCCCTTGATTACAACCCAGAAGGGATACTCGCCTCCCGGAACACCTGCGTCCTGCGAATTCAATTTGCCCGGACGCAGGTCGAGTTCGGCGGTCTTTGTCCAAGCTGTCGCCGGCTTCGAAAGAACCCGGATGGAGTCGTCGTAGAAATTGGGGATTTCTGGCTCGGAGCCGTTCGGGGTCGCCGCAACGCTGGCGGCTTGTGGCGAAACCGTCCCCATTTTTGAAAGGACGCTGATAGAGTCATTGTAGTAATTGGTGACTACCAGCTTGGAACCGTCTTCGGTTACGGCAACCCCGGCGGCCTGCGGCAAAACCTCATAGCCCACTCCGGTGCCGTTGTGTCCCAGGCCGACGGGACTGTAGGGTTCCTCCGACCACATTCCGTTCCAACCAAGCGCATAGACGTGAACGTCATCATCAGCACCGCCGGGTACATAGAAAGCTCCCCCGGTTGGATCAAAAGCGATCCCACTATAGGTATTCGGAATTTGGATTACCTGCTTCTGGATTGGAACCGCGTTGCCGGAAATGTCGTAAACGAACACGAACTGGCTGGAGTCGGCTGGGATCGGCAATATAGCGCTCGGGTTGTTGATCACGTTGTACCCGCTGGTGAGGACCAGGAGAACCTTTCCGTCCGGGCTCACCACGCTGCTCACTGCCTGTCCGGCGAGGTATTGGGGCTCGTCGCTCAAGCCTGGATTCATATAAGCGAACGCTGCGCCGGCAGGAGCCAGGGGGGTGATCTGCTGGCCTGTGTTGGGAAGCACCTGGGCACTGGCGTGCAAGGCTGGAGCCCCCAGTGCAAATGCGAGCAAACTGCCAAGCAATCCAAGCTCTACAAAACCGTTAGCCTTCATACCTTTCTCCGAACTTTTCTTTCGCAACTCAGTCCCGGTTCCAGCAAGTGCCAGCCGGTTACAACCACGGACACCTGTCCGACAAGGTGGCAGGGGCCGGAGAAATGTGCCAGAGATTGCGTCGCGTACTCTGGAGGGAGCGGCGAATTATTCCTCTGCAGAACCGGTAAGACTGCTGATGGCTTTGGCTTAGCGGCTGTTCAGAGGGAACGCGTCAGCCTCTGGTTGATGTTGACCGCGTCCCAAAATGTACCGGAGACCGGGTTGCATTGTGAGTCCATTCTGCTCCTTTCCTCGTGCCAGCATCTGTTCACGGTTTGCGTAATGCTCCAACCGTGTATGCCACAACGTAACCCCAACCACTTACAGGCGTAGCCACCCGCAGTAAGGCTTACGATACCAAAAACCCGCGGCACGCTGGATTTTTTGCGCCAGGATGTGGAAATGATTGGCCCGTGAAGGTTGACTTCGCAGTACCGTCGCCAAGCCTTGCCGGTGATGATAACCAATGACTTGGACTCGCAAATACCCGGATTGTAGACCAGGATGCCCGTCTCCGGAAACTACTGGACAAGCTTCCAAGCCGCTTCGGCGTTTGCAGGCCTGTTTCGATACCCATGGCAGATCTTTTTAGTGATGGGTTCCACAACTTGAACGGCCCGCGCGGGCTATCCGGCGCATCGCAAGATGCGGAGCGCGCGACATGGTGAATCCATTGAATCAAGCGCGGTCAGTGCTTGTCTTCATAATCGACGAACAGTTCTGGAAACTGCTGTTTTAGCATTTCGATCTTTGGACGGTCGCAAATCTTAATATAGGGATTGTCGGGGTTATGGAGCGCGTAATCCTGGTGGTAGGCTTCGGCGCGGTAAAAACCTTTCAGCGGCGTCACCTGGGTGACAATCCGTCCCGGAAAAACCTTCGCACTGTCGAGTTGCGCGATGTAGGCGGACGCAACACGCCGCTGGTCGTCATTGACGTAGAAAATGGCGGAACGATACGAGGTACCTACGTCGGGTCCCTGCCGATTGAGCTGCGTCGGATCATGGGCAACGGAGAAAAAGATCCGAAGCAATTGACCGTAGGTGATTTTGGAAGGATCGTAGACCACTTCGACGGATTCTGCATGCCCGGTTGTTTCCGTTGTTACCTGGTCGTATGTTGCAGTGAAGGCAGAGCCTCCGGCATATCCCGCCGTAGTCTTGACAACCCCCTTCACTCTTTCAAACACCGATTGAATTCCCCAGAAACAGCCACCGGCGAAGACTGCCGTCTGTTTACCTGGGGTCGGAGCCAGCGATAAGTCCGCCTTTGCGGGAGGAATCGGTGTCTTTGGAGCGGCATTTGCAATACATGCGGCAAGACAAACGGTGACTCCCATGATCACGAAACCACGCATCCAACGTGCGAGCATAACAATGCACCTCTAACCCGGCTGCCCATGAGACGCGTTTTGAGGAGAATAGTTACAGAACTTTCTTGAAACTGTTCTCTTCGCCTTCGCTGCTTTATACAGTTGCATACACTTGCAAAGCTTGATGATTTGAACCCCTTGAAAGACTCCGGCAATGGCACCGATACAGCGCCGCTGTAGGCCGAATTAGTCTCTTGAAACTGACCGATGAGTCCGGTGCGGCCGAATTCCAAGTGGATTGCCAAGTCCGATGATTTCAACCAACCAATCCAACGAGCACGCCCTGAAATCAGTCGGTAGGAGCAGTGCCCGCAAAGTCTAGCTGACCTTGCCCGCGAACAACGTATTTCTTAGCCGAGTGATTGTATAGCGGTCAACTGCGATGGCCCCATGCTCGTCATCGAGCGGCTGACCAGCAACCAGTTCTATTTCCGGTTGGGCCCGATACCGCCAGTTCCACGGAGGTGCACCGTTAATAGCTCCTGAGCGATTCTTGGCTCGCCGAGTTTCCAGCAATCTCTGTTTAAGGTGTGTTCAATCACGCCACGATCTTGTGCGCTCCCTCGTCGACTTCGCCACTCGAATGCTCCCCCGCCGCCCCCCCCTCGAAAGACACTGTCGCAACGGCGAAAAACGATTCAAAAGCTCTAGCGGCCACGCCCTATTCCTTCAAAACTGCTCCCGGAACAGCAAAACTAAATCCAAAGCCCATAAGATCTGACCGCGTCTGCCGCAAACGCTAGCGGCTCAGTTCAAACGACCCTACCGAAACTGCCCCGACCATGGAAAGTTGCGCACAACCATCTATCTCCCGCCGGGGCAGTCCCGATAGGGTTCTAACGTTTGGCCTTGTCCCATTTAGAAAAATAAATTTTTTTGTGGTTGACTATTCCGCGGAATAGCAGTATATCAATTCAATGGTCATATGTCGGAGGTCTGTTACTTTGAACAAAGCGAAGAATGCGAGGGTGACCAAATGATCAAGTCATTGATCATCCGCGTAGCCCGAATGTATTACGAGCAGAACATGACCCAGCAGGAAATTTCCAATATGCTCGGCACTTCGCGCATGGCTATTTCCCGGATGCTGCAAAAGGCCAAGGATGAAGGTGTGGTCGACATCAAGGTCAACTATGACGGCGCCTTTATCGAAATGGAGGACGATCTCAAGGAAAAATACAAACTAAAAGAGATACTTGTCACACCTTTTGACCAGGGTGAGCGGCTGAAACAATTGCTAGCCGAAGCGACGGCCAGCATCCTGATGCGGATTATCAAGGACAACGATATTGTCGGTGTCGGCTGGGGTTCAACGCTGTCGTACATCCCTCAATACATGGAACGGGGGAAGGTTGACGCCACATTTGTCACCCTGATCGGCGGATATGGGCAGAAGAAAATTGAAATGCATGGCAGCTACATCGCCTCTAGCATGGCAAATTCCCTCAAAAGCAAGTGCCACTTACTGAATGCGCCGGCGATGGTCGACAGCCTGGAACTTTGCGAGACGCTGTTAACCGACAAAAATATCAGCAGTGTTCTGGATATTGGGCGAAAGGCGAATATCGCCGTGATCGGCATCGGTTCACCGTTCAGTCCTGAGTCGACGATTTTTGATTCCGGCTACTTCAAAACCAAAGATATCGACGAACTGAGGAAGGAGGGGGCGGAATGCGACATCGTGTCCCGCGTCTATCTGGACGGGCAGGGAAATGAATGCGGCTTTGCCCTGACCAACCGAACCATCGGCATAACGGCAGCGGAATTGAAAAGGATACCCCTGGTGATCGGGGTAGCCGGCGGCGAGGCAAAGCATCGGGCGATAAAGCTGGCCTTACAGGCGGGCTATGTGAACGGGCTCGTTACCGACGAAAAAACAGCGAAATTTCTGTTGGATTTGGCTTGAAGATTCAGAATCCAGAAGAAACAAAAAGGGGGAATCGTATGAAAAAGAAAAGGATTTTGGTGGCTTGTGGCACGGGAATCGCCACTTCCACGGTAATTGCGGACAGGGTAAAGCAACTTTGCATCAAAGCCGGAATCGACGTACACGTGGAACAGGTAAAAATTGTGGAAGTGGCAGGAAAGGCTCAAGATTTCGATCTTATCGTAGCCAGTACCAAAGTTCCCGCTTCCGTCAAAACGCCATCAGTTTCCGGTGTGAGTTACCTTTCGGGCGTCGGCATAGAAAAAACAGAGGCAGAAATCATCGAGAAGTTAAAAGCGTTGGGTTAACACGCGGGAGGGCACAGTAATGGCTTTTGTTCAATATCTATTATCTTTAGGGCCTTCTGTAATGCTGCCAATAATCATCTTCTGTTTGGGAATGCTTATGGGCGCAAAGTGGAGCCGGGCACTCAAGTCCGCAATCCTGATTGGTGTCGGCTTTATCGGCATTAACCTGGTCATCGGCTTGCTGGTAGGGGAACTGGGACCTGCGGCAACTGCCATGCTGAAAAGGACTGGCCTGAACCTCAGCATCATCGACATCGGCTGGCCGGCAATGGCATCCATCACTTGGGCCTGGAAAGCCGCGGCATTGGTATTTCCGGTGGGTCTGGTCATCAACTTTGTCATGCTGACCTTGAAGCTGACCAAGACAATGAATGTGGACTTATGGAATTACTGGCAGTTTGCGTTCATCGGGGCAGCTGTACAGTACGAAACTGGCAGTCTGACTCTGGCCCTGGTTGCGGCCGGAGCGGCATCAGCACTGGCGCTGGTACTGGCCGATTATACCGCTCCACTGGTGGACAAGTTCTTCGGCATGCCGGGGATTTCTTTCCCCCACCTTACCGCCTTGGGTTTTTTGCCGATAGCGATTCCGCTGAATTGGTTGATGGATAAGATCCCTGGCATCAACAAGCTGTCTGCCAACCCGGAAGGCATCCAGAAGAAATTCGGCGTGTTTGGCGAGCCGGTTACCATGGGCTTGATCATCGGCGTAGCATTGGGTGCTTTAGCCGGCTATACACCGGACAAAGTAGCCAAGCTGGCCATGACAATGGCGGCGGTAATGTACCTAATGCCGAAGATGGTGGCCATTCTGATGGAAGGTCTGATTCCCATCTCCCTTTCGGCGAGGGAATTTATGGCCAAACGGTTTAAAGGCAGAGAGATTTACATTGGACTGGATGCCGCCGTAGCCCTGGGCGAACCTTCTGTAATCGCGGTCGGCCTGGTGCTCGTACCGATCACGATTGCTCTCGCACTGATTATTCCGGGCAACCGCGTGTTGCCGTTCGCCGATCTGGCGGTAATTCCATTCTTGCTGTGCCTTATTGTTTCTCTGGCCAGAGGTAATGTAATCCGGTCCTTGATGCTCGGCACGGTGGTCATGGCGCTGGTGCTCATTACCGCGACCAACCTTTCGCCGATCCAAACTGCCCTGGCCCATAATGCGGGCGTCGTTTTCCCGCAGGGCGCCACCCAGATTGCCAATCTGGATCGGGCCAACTTTATCACCTGGGCATTCATAAAAGGATTTGCCTTGGGAAGGTAAAAGCTCATTGGTGTGAGCGGGGAGTATCCACTCTCCGCCACATGCCCCAACGATTACTAGAGATGCGTTGAAACAGAATTTGATAATAAAGAGGCGTTATAACAAATGAAGGACACGATGAAAGCTGGAGTGCTGCACGCCATCAATGATATCCGTTGCGAAGAAATCGCCGTGCCGGAAATTAGCGATGACGAAATCCTGGTCAAAGTGAGTGTTGCGGGGATATGCGGCTCTGATTACGAGAGGGTTCTGAAAACTGGGACGTGGCGGTTTCCCACGGTCCTGGGCCATGAGTTCGGCGGTCTGACGGTGAAAACCGGCAAAAACGTCGTCGGCATTCAGGTCGGCGACAAAGTGGTCGTAAATCCCATGGTGCCATGCGGAAAGTGCTATTACTGCAAGCTCGAAAAGTTCAACATGTGCAAAGATTACGGCTATATTGGCTCACGGTCGAACGGCGGTTTTGCAGAATATGCCAAGGTAACATACACCAACGCGTACAAAGTGCCCAACGATATGTCGGATGAAGCAATCGCTTCCGTCGACCCAATGACTGTATCCCTGCACGCCGTGATCAGGGGCGATTTGAAAATCGGAGAAACGGTGGCGGTGTTCGGCGCCGGCGCGATTGGCCACTACTGCATGCAGTGGGCGAAAAGAATGGGCGCTTCCCAAGTTATCGCAATCGATCTGGTTGACAAAAAACTGGAAATTGCCAAAGCCATGGGGGCGGACTACTGTATCAACCCGCTGCAGGTAAAAGACGTGGTCGGCGAAATCCGGCGGCTGACCGACAACGAGGGTGTGAATCTGGCGATTGAATCGGCCGGATCAGAAGTCACCGTCAACCATTGCATCAGCGTGGCCAGGAAACAGGGCAAGGTAGTTTATGTTGGCACGCCCCACAAACAGGTTACCTTGGACTCGGGAGTATTTGAAAACATCCTGCGCAAAGAACTGACCATTTCCGGTTCTTGGTGCTATCACTTTGCGCCGCCAATCCAGGAATGGCTGGTGTCGATTGAACACGTCTACAACCGTCAGTTCAAAATCGACCCGGTCATCACCCATCGTTTTCCGCTGGAAAAGGTCGCTGATGCATTTGAAATGATCAGGCAGAGAAAAGAAAGCTTCAACAAAATCTTGATTACCGTGGGGGAGTGACTTATGACTATGACAAAAGAGGAGTTTGTAAGATACATCGATCATTCTTTGCTGAAGCCGCAGTTGACGGTGGAAGAAATAACGCAAGGTTGTGAGTTCGCCAAAGCGGAAAACTGCGCCACTGTTTGCGTCAATCCCACCAGCATCCTGCTGGCGGAAGGGATTCTCGCCGGCGGTAATACCAAGGTCTGCAGCGTAATAGGCTTTCCCTCCGGCACCCATACGTCCTATATCAAGGCCCAGGAAGCGGCGGAAGCGTATAAACTCGGCGCCAGCGAGCTCGATATGGTCATCAATGTCGGCGCGTTGAAATCCAAGCAGTACGCGATCGTAGAGCAGGATATCGCCGAAGTCGTCCAGGCCACGCCGGCCATTGTCAAGGTCATCCTGGAAACATGCTTCCTTACCGACGAGGAAAAAGTCACAGCCTGCAAGCTGGTCGAGGCGGCTGGAGCCCATTACGTTAAGACTTCCACCGGTTTTGCTTCTGGCGGCGCCACTCTGGCCGATATCCGGCTGATGAAGCAAAGCGTCAGCTCGCATATGAAAGTCAAGGCGGCTGGCGGTATCAGGACCCTGAAGATGTCATTGGAACTGCTGGAGGCAGGCTGCGACCGATTGGGAATCAGTGCCACCCAGCAAGTCCTTGACGAATTTAAGGAAAAGTAGGTGGCGGTGTTGAAAATCTTACTGGTTGGTGGAGCAAAAGACTCAAAGTTCGAAAAGATATGTGCTGATTTGACCGCGATGTGCGCCAAGGGAAACATGAAGGTGCAGATCGTGACGGCAAATATATACAGCCAGGATGTACAGGCCGTGGAAAAAGCAGAACAACCGGATGTCATCCTGGCGTTAGGCAATAAGAACATCTCCACCCAACTGCCGATCATTGACGGGCTTCCGCTGATGTATCCATGGATGGGAACGGAAAAGCTGATGGAGGAAATTGCCCATCATTACGGCAACACACTGCCGGCATGAACAGGTAATGCGCTCGCCGCAAACGGGCGTACGAAGAGAATGGATGACACGATGTTTGAAACGCTTTTTCGAGAAGACTTGATCGTAATGAACAGTGCTGCCGCAACCCGGGAGGAGGCCCTGGCTGAATTGGCGGAAATGCTCAGGGCTAACAATTATGTTCATGCCAGCTTTGCCCAGGCTGTTTTGCACCGGGAAGACGAGTTTCCCACCGGCTTGCCGACAAGCCCGGTCGGGGTGGCGATTCCGCATACGGACGTGGAACACGTCATCTCTCCGGCCATCGCAGTGAGTATCGTGGCCAATCCCGTCCAGTTCAATGAAATGGGAAATCCCGACAATCAGGTCGGCGTCAGGATTATTTTCATGTTGGCGGTCAATGCCCCCCATATGCAACTGGACTTGCTCAAGCAGTTGATGAGCCGCATCAGTGACGCCAACAGCCTGATTTCACTGTTGCACGCCCAGAACAAGCAGGAGGTGCTGCAGGTCATGGGTGCCTGACCGGTCAACAGTACGGCTCGGGAACAGGGACTCGGCCTCCGGATCACGGTCGACGGCAATATCCATAGCGGATCCATACCGTAGGCGGCCAAGGCCGGAGCTGACATATTGGTGGCGGGAACGTCGGCGCTGTTCAAGGGAGCGGATGCCGACTACCCCGCTCCGGTCAGTCAGATACGTGACGCTGCATCGGTCTAAGAGCCGGTTTTGTCCCGGCGCCATCGGCTGACCAGACCAGGCTTTGAGAAAATCTGCAGGCAAGCTTGCACAGTGCTGTATTTACTTGACGCCGGAATATCGCCGTGATCGAAGGAGTTTTTGCCTTGTATCCTCTTTCCGGCATTTCCACCGTCCTACGCCGATCGCCCGGGAACGGAGAAACTTCCTGGACATCTGCGGGGCACCCGCGCGGTCATTGGCAACGAGGCCATGCCGCACGTCCAAACCGCGGGGCGACGGCGGAGAATATCGTAGTCGAAGCGCGATATCTGGGAAAAAACGTTGGAGGGGCCTCTACGTCAAAGTCCCGGCGCTGCCGGATGCCGGAGTAAAGAGGTTCACCGGGGATTGGGAGGCTGTATATGGACAGGCCAAACCAACCCACCAAGTGAAATAACGCTCAATGGCGAGCGGGAGGCGAAGAAGAAATGGAATATCGGGGAATTGCCGCCGCTCCAGGCTATGCGCTGGGTAAAGTGTCTTTGCTGCAGCAGCGGGAAATAGCAGTGACCAAGCGCAGTCTTTCACCCTGGGAAATCCCCGCCGAAATGACCCGGCTGGAGACCGAAGCAGCCCAGGCCATCGGGGAAATCACCGCCATCCGCGAAGTGGCCCGGCAAAAACTGGGCGACGAGGAGGCGGAGATTTTTACCGCCCAAATTTTGGCTCTGGAAGACCCGGAATATATTGGCGGCATCGCCGAAAAGATCAGGCAGGAGGCAATCAACGCCGAAGCCGCCGTGCAGGCAGTGACCGAACAGTTTCTCGCCCTTTTTGCCGAAATCGACAACGAGTATATCCGCGAGCGGGGCGCTGACCTGCGGGACGTCAGCCAGCGCCTGCTGCGTCGTCTGCTCGGGATCTCGACGGAATTGCCGGCGGACAAAACGGAAACTGTGATTCTGGTGGCCCACGACCTGGCGCCGTCGGATACGGCGCAGTTGGACCGCGACAAGGTAGCGGGTTTTGCCACTGATGTCGGCGGGCGCACCTCCCACTCGGCGATCATGGCGCGCTCCATGGGTATTCCGGCCGTCGTCGGGCTGGAAAACGTGGTGGCGGCTGTCAAACCGGGGGATTTCGCCATTATCGACGGCGACATTGGCTTGGTGCTGATAAATCCACCGGAGGACCTGATCCGGCATTACCAGGCGAAGAAAATGCAGGCCGATGCCCGGCGGCAGGAGTATGAAAAGCTGATTGGCGTACCTTCGGTCACCCAGGATGGGTGCCGGGTGGAGCTGGTGGCCAATATCGGCAATGTCGAAGATGCCAAGGTCGCCCTGGCGAACGGAGCGGAAGGTGTAGGCCTGTTTCGCACCGAGTTTCTGTACATGGGACGGAATGAACTTCCCAACGAAGAAGAACAGTTTGCCGTCTATAAGAAGGTCGCCTTGCTGTTCGGCCGCGAGCGGCCGGTGGTCATCCGCAGCCTGGACATCGGCGGGGACAAGGAATTACCCTGCCTTGCCATGGCCCGGGAACTCAATCCATTCCTCGGCCACCGGGCGATTCGCCTGTGCCTTGACCAGACCGCGCTGTTCAAGACCCAACTCCGGGCGATTCTCCGGGCCAGCGCCTACGGAAACATCAAGCTCATGTACCCGATGATCGCCACCTTGGAGGAACTTCGGGACGCCAACCGCCTTCTGGAAGAAGGCAGGCGGGAACTGCGCCGGGAGAACATCGCCTTCAACCCGGCGATGGAAGTTGGCATCATGGTGGAGATACCGGCGGTGGCCGTGATGGCCGACCAATTCGCCCGGGAAGTCGACTTCTTCAGCATCGGCACCAATGACCTGATCCAGTACACCATGGCTGCCGACCGGATGAACGAAAAGGTCGCCTACCTCTATCAGCCTTTCAACCCGGCAGTTCTGCGCCTGATACAAGGAGTGATCACCGCCGGGCACAGGGCCGGAAAATGGGTTGGTATGTGCGGCGAAATGGCCGGGGAAGCGGCCGCTGTCCCGCTCCTGCTGGGAATGGGACTGGACGAATTCAGCATGAGTGCCGGTGCGATACTGCAGGCGCGCGCCATGATCCGCCGGCTGAACAGGAAAGAGGCCGGGTGCATAGCCACGGCTGCCCTGGAAATGGCCAGCGCGGCAGAGATCAAGCAATACGTCGAACAGGAAGTTTGCCTGAACATAGAATCATAGTTTGCTGAAAATGGGGACAAAAAATCATGATTGCACGCCAGGTAGTTATTAACAACAGATCGGGGCTGCACGCCCGCCCAGCGGCAGTATTCGTGCAAAACGCCGGCAAATTCAAGTCCGCTATAACCATCAAGCACCAGGAAAAGACTATCAACGGCAAGAGCATTTTGTCGGTCTTGGCCGGTGGCCTCAGCTGTGGTGCCGCCATCGAATTGCTGGTGGACGGAGAAGACGAACAGGCCGCGGCCGACGCCCTGATGCAACTGTTCGCCGCCGGTCTGGGAGAATAACCGCAGCCATTGTCCCTGCTCTGCGGAAGCCGGTAACGAATGATGATGACTGCGTACAGAACTTCTCCTCAAGTTTCTGAAGACCTCAGCAAACAAGATGGGGCACAGTCTCCAGATGCAGGGTGTGGGGAGAAATATGCATAGGATGGGGGCTCAAGATTTGCGTGCCCCGAAGGGGCGCAGACGGGAGAGCGTGGAAGCTCATCGCCGGGGAGCGATTCACTTCCTGGCACCAGTTCGAATGCGATTTCAAATGTGATGAGTGGGTACAAGTTCGTCGCGGAAGACGGACAAAGCTATGGATTGAATGTTGTTCCCAATCCGAGAAAGCAACGGAGCCTCGCATGTCGAACCACCAAGCGTATCGCAAGCGCCTCTTCTGATTGTGAGTGGATTGGCGCGGCGTGAATGAGGTCTGTCCCAAGGAAGAGACCTCTGGTCCATGCATATCTGGTGGTGCCAACCAGCTCGCTGGTTGACACCGCCGTTCTTGAAGGTGCGAAGCCCCGGAAGAATCCAACGGTTCGGTGCAATGGGAACAGCGGGGCTGGGCTACATTGGGCAGAATTTGTCACTGGGAGTGGGACTGCTTATGTCACCTGAAATTGCGAAGTCAGGTTTCAAGGCTACCTTGGGCTGGTGACTGAATAACAGAGATAGGAGTCATGATCGCGTGAACAAAGACGAGTTGGATAAGGAGCAAGAGCTCATTAAGCAGGCCTTGGATGCGGCGCGCGATACCAAGCTCTTATCGGTGGAGCACGGTATCCGCCATCGGGCCGCCGGCATATTCTCATCAATGTTCGGCACTCAGCCAGCTCTGATCGTTGCAGACGGGAATACGTATCGGGCCTGCGGTCAGGATGTGGAAGCGAGCTTTGTGAGGGAAAACAGAACCTTATTGAAGCCGTTCATCTTCGGCCCGCATGTTTTTGCTGACGACAAATGCGTGGCGGAACTGGCAGCAGCACTGAGTACCCATACGGCTATTCCAGTAGCCGTCGGTTCCGGAACGATCAACGATCTCACGAAAGTGGCGGCCTATCAGACCAAACGTCCTTATATGGTTGTCGGGACAGCAGCCTCCATGGACGGGTATGCCGCATCCGGCGCATCCATTACCATAAACGGATCCAAGAGTACGGTTGATTGTCGCGCCCCGCAAGCCGTCTTGGCCGATCTCGACGTCATCGCACAGGCCCCCACCGTAATGAATGCCTGGGGTTATGGTGACCTGATGGCTAAGGTTGTGGCCGGCGCGGACTGGATTCTGGCGGATGCGACGGGGATTGAGCCGATCGATATGCGTACCTGGGAAGCTGTGCAGAGCTCTCTCCGCTCCTCGATTGGTGCGCCAGAAGAGATTGCCGCCGGAAATCCCGAGGCCCTCCGCCATCTGGTAAATGGACTGGTGATCAGTGGATTCGCAATGCAAGCCTATCTTTCCAGCCGGCCCGCGGCGGGAGCCGAGCACCAGTTCAGCCATCTCTGGGAAATGCAACATCACACGTTCCACGGCAAAGGTGTTTCGCACGGCTTTCAGGTGGCCATTGGTGTCCTGGCTTCATTGGCGCTTTATGAAGACCTGTTACACACAGACCTGCGTGCCATCAATATCGAAGCTGCGGTCAGAGCGTGGCCTTCCATGGATGTACTGGAGCAGGGGATATCCAAACTGTTTGAGCCGGGACCGCTAGTGGAGAGAGCGAAGCAAGAAACCCTTGCTAAGTACGTCTCGGGAGATACTCTTGGTACCCAGTTAAAGCGGGTTCAGGAAAATTGGGAGGAGGTTCGATCGAAGCTCGCCGCACAGTTAATCCCCTTCCATGAATTGCGTGAAATGTTGCGACGTGCGGGCTGCCCTTTCGATCCGGGGCAGATCGGCATTTCACGTTCGCGCCTGCGCCTGAGTTATGAGCAGTGTTGTTATATGCGACGCCGCTTCACAATCCTGGATTTCGCACAGCGCCTGGGCGTACTCGACTCGGCGCTGGATCGTCTTTTTGGTCCTCAAGGCCGGTGGTCGCCCGAAGGAGAAGATCTGCGGTGATAGACCTTGCGCGAGTGCGACATGTAGTTCTCGACATGGATGGCACTCTCTATTCAAGGGCACGCGGCTCTCCCCGTGAAACGATGTTCGTGAGCGGGACGCAATTGAGGGCTGTCATCCTGGCTTCGGACATTGCAGCCGAGGGGTCTGCTCTGTTGACAGTAGCCAATTCCGTACCCAATCCGAGCATCTCCGCCGCCCAGCCATTTGCGGTAATGAGCTCAGCTCCGGTGCCGAACATCTCGGCGGCCACGGTCTCCGCGCTGGTCAATGGGGAATACCCACTGCTCTTGATTGGAACGGGCTTTACGCCTGAATCAGAGGTATCCTTGGTGGGTTGCGGCCTACTGACAACGACTTACCTGAGTCCCTGGCAGCTCTCGGCCATGCTTCCTTGTAGCCTGACTGAGAACGGAGACTACTTGCTGGAGGTGACGAACCAAGCCGGCGACCCAGCATATTTCAGGGTGGAGTTTTGAGGACTGCCTCTAGGACAATCGCAAAGGGGGCCACGCTCGCCACACGCGCCCACATTGTTTTGGCGGAGGGTCCTCACTCACGCCGAAGGTATCCCTTGGGCGGTACCTGTCTAAAACAGGCCAAGGCACTCACTATCCGCATTCGGGAATTTTCGTCCTCTGAAACCAACTCGGAAGATACCACGATCTAAGATTCTGGCCGGATGGTCGGCGAACCGGAAACGTGACGCCACGCACAATTAATGCGATCTGATTTTGTGACGCTACAAATCTGCTCACTTTTCATGGCTAGATTGCGCCTTCTGCGTGCTGCCATGATGCACGCAAAGGGGGACACTATGTCCATAGCAACCAGACGTGACCTGCAAACCCGCATCAAGGAACTGGAAACCGAAAACGGGGAGTTGCAATCGCAGCTTGATGAAATCGCCGATATCGTTACACCCGTCGAGGAGGACGAAGACGAGGGCGACGAATCGGGGGAATAGCCGCCCGTTCGGAATACGGAGCATCGTGGCGAAAGCCTGCCCACGAAATCACCGACCGGGCAAAGAGGTATCGGGCCAACGCTCCTGATTGCTGTCCACCTTTGCCCGCGAGGTGTGCTCTCTACAATTCCACCCGTTTTGTTGTCGTCGATCACATCGGCGGCGACGAATCGAACGGTGCGCCGGATAATCTCCGCTGGCTCTGTAAATCGTGCAACACCAGGCTGGGGAAGGCTATGGCGCGCGCCGGAAAGGGCAAGCGGACCCGCCAGTACAATCCCGGCGCCCGCACGCTTGCTCAGTACACCGAAGCCGTGACGCGGCACACCCGAGGCAGCTACGACGCCGGAGGTAAAACGATTCACGACACACCCAAGGAAATGCGCCAGAGATTCGCGTACGAGATTTGGCGCCGCCGACGTGCTCGCGGCACAGATCGCCGCACGCCGTTCTAGGCTGCTGCGGAATACATGCATAGCATATATGCATGTATTCCGCAGCTACCGGAAAGCCGAATTGTTGACGTCCACACAGAAGCACTCCGACCTTTAAATCAGCCATAGAGAGAGATGGCAGTAAGGTTCCACACAAAGTTGGGCGTCGCACAGAGGCTGAAGGCTTCGGCGAGCGAGTGGTGGCGGGCAGTGATTGAGACGGCTCCTCTCGTGAACCAAGCCCTCGACGACTATCTCGGGGCTCTTGCCGCTGATTTGGGCGACATCGATGCGGAGGAGGCCTAAGAGCTTAGCCCGGCGCAGTGGTGAAGACCGTCAGCGCTCCGAGCTGTGGGCGGCGCGGAGCGGCGGCAAGGCGCTCTTCCGGATGGCGGAAAAAGTCAAGGACGGGATGAGCGTAGCGGAGCAGATTGCGGCCGTGGTGGCGTTGCCGTAGTCGATTAAAAAGCACCCGAGAAGGCGAATCCATTGACCTCTGATAAGCAACATCCCGATGACCTGACACTGAGACCTGGCTTCAAACAGCCGGAATGTTCAATCGAGGCCTGCAGTGAACCGCCAACGGAACTTTTGCCCGCGAGCTTTCCGCCCCCTCGCGGGCCGTTCTGCAAGCTTCATTTTGAGATGATCGTCACGCGGGTTGCAAAGCGAAACTATGACGACCTTCTGCAATACTTGCGCAAACACGGAATCACAGACGAACCTACGTTCACTGAAGTTTGGAAGCCTGAAGAAAGAACTTGCAGCATTCCAGGCTGCTTGGGTGGCGCTCCCTGGCAGGACTACGACTTCAAACCGTACAAAGAAAAAAAGATCTGTTTCTGCGAGCATCACACCCCCGCGATCACCTATGTTCACGAACTAAAGAACGGATACCGCGTGCTCCGCGAAATGGAGCACAAGGCTAGGCGGCAGGACTCTGATCGTCTGAAGCGAAGACAAGCAATTCTCAAATTGTTTCCAAAGTATGAAGGAACCAAGAATTACGTTGAATCCATCTGCCGGGACCTTCAAAAACAGCCCGTGAACATGCCGCAACGGTGGCTCGATAATTGGGACAAGAAGGAATTCCGAGTGGAACAGGCCAATTGGTTTGACGCATACCAGAGTCGCATCGCTAGGTCACAAATCCAGAAGTACATTTCAAAGATTTGCACCCCTAAGCTAAGAAAACCCATTTAGTCGCCACTCGCGTTCGCAAGAATTAGCAAAGAGCGAACGCGAATACGCACCGTTTAAGTAAGTTAAATCTTCAATTTCTAGCTCCGCCCGTCAATCGCACTCGCCTTCCGCGCTTTCCCTTTGAACTGCTCCCCACACCAGAGCAACACTGCCTGCGTGAGCAAAGACATTTACAACTTGGCATCGGAATGCCCGCTGAGGCCAGCGGCGAAGGCGGTGCTCCAGCAACTCGCGTGGTATGCGCACGACGATGGCAAGGAAGCGTACCCATCGGTCATTACCATTGCCCGGCGCACCGGCCTTAAGCGCCGCACTGTCCAGAAAGTCCTACGTGAACTCGAAGCCCAGCAAATCATCTACGCGGTAGGCTCGCGGCTTGGCGGACGACGGCATACCACGCACTATGCAATCAACATAAGGAAGCTTCAGGAAATCGAGGAATCCGCGAATCGCATACACCCTTTGGGGAGGCATAAGGGCGAACCGGAAGACCAAGAAAGGGCGACGGTCACGCACGCAATGGGCGAACTGCAATCGCCCGATCATCAAGAACATGAAAAAGAAAAGAAGTCGGCGCCCTATGATGTGCAGGTTCTGAGAGCACAAACAAAATCGCTCGCAAAAAGTAAGAGCCTGAGCCCACAAACTAATGAAGACTGGGAGCGCCGAAGACAATTCTTGAAGCGACAAAGCGACTATGTTCAGCGACAGCAAACTGGGCAACTGAATGAAGGCGAACTCCCGCCTTGCGCGAACGGTGAAGCATGAACACCTTAGGATTGCACCAAGAATTCGAGTTCATCGACTGCCCCGAACTGGCAAAGCGTTGGAAGCTGCCGGAGTCGTGGATTCGGGAGCAGGTACGTTCCCGCGCCTCCGATCCGATCCCGCACATTCGTTTCGGCAAGTACGTCCGTTTCCGCTGGGGAAGTGTTGAGCTCGACCAGTGGGCAGAGAAGCGTATCATTTCGGGCAGCAACAGGAACGCAGGGCAGATTCTCGGAAAGGTACTTTGATGAAGAGAACCCGCCACCAACAAGGATACGTTTACAGAAAGGGCAATCTCTGGATGCTCAGATACTACGACAACCAGCAGATGCTTGATGGAAGCATCACCAGAGTGCAGAAGGCTCGGAAACTGGTTGAAGCTATCGGAGAGTACCGCACCAAAGCAGCGGCGCGGAAGCTAGCCGAAGAACAGCTTGAGCCAGTGAATGACAGCCGGACGACTCCGCAGAGTGTGATGTCGCTTCAGAAACTCGTCGAGGTTTGCTACCTGCCTTCAATCGAGAGACAGAAACGCGTGAGTACGTTCCACGGATACCGCAACTTGTGGAAGTCTTACCTGAAGCCGCATGGCGCAGTAGCGTTGCGCGACTTCACGACCATGGACGGGGAACGCATCTTGACGGACATTGCCGAGACACACGACCTGAGCAAAACGACGTTGCAGCACATCAAGGCATTCATGTCGGGAGTGTTTCGGTATGCCAAGCGCCAGGGTTTGATTCGCTTCCAGAACCCGATGTTTGACACAGTATTGCCGTCAGCCAGAGCAGCGGCAGACACCTATGCTTATTCCTTTGAGGAGGTCACGCAGATGCTCAAAGTGCTCCCGGAACCGGCGGCCACTATCGTTGCGGCGGCGGCCTACACAGGGGCACGCAAAGGCGAGTTGCGCGGTTTCCGATGGGAAGACTACGACGGCAAACAGCTTCGCATCTCGCAGTCCTACTGGAGAAGCCACCGGCAAGAGCCAAAGACCCGCAAGAGTCGCGCGCCCGTGCCCGTCATCAAGCAACTTGCCGAGCGACTGAATCTGCATCGGGGAACCCTTGCAATGGGCTCGTATTCCAGAGCATTGCAGGAAAGCCTCTCAACCTCGATGCGCTTGCCGTGGACGTGATCCGTCCAGCCCTCAAGAAGTGCGGCGTAGAGTGGCACGGCTGGCACGCCTTCCGGCGTGGATTAGCAACGAATCTGCATCGTTTGGGAGTTTCAGACGAAACCATACAGCGGATTCTCCGCCATTCCACCGTAGCGGTGACGCAAAATTGCTACATCAAGACGGCGGATGCAGACGCGGTCGAAGCCATGCAGTTTCTGGAAAATGCACCTAGTATGCACCTTGGAAGCACAAAACAACGCTGGACAATGTAGTTGAATAAGGAAACTCGAACGGTAAGTGCTTATGCTGAAGGCAGTTAGAAGTTCTGGCGGAGAGACGGGGATTCGAACCCCGGGTACAACTTTTGGTCGTACAACGGTTTAGCAAACCGCCGCCTTCAGCCACTCGGCCATCTCTCCGTAGTTCTGGCTGCACCGATTATAGCGGAAGCATTTCTGTTTCGGATATCCGCCGGAGAATTCTTCGCAAATTCTTTCAGTACAGCCGCAGCAGCTTCCTCTCCGGATCAGCCAACAGTCGTCGCGTTCCTGGAGGAACTTTCAGCTCGAAGTGTGATTCCGTGCCGTCGGCGAAGACGCGCTCCACACTCACGAGTCTGCCTCCCGCCAACTCCGCAAAGATCGGCACCGAAGTCACCAGCGATTCCGGACATCGTTGCTGTTGCACCGTGAAGCTGGCGATCGTCAGGTTCACGCGCCTCTTCAGCACTACCTGCTTCAATCTAATCTCAGGCACCGAACTGCCGCGCACCCATTCGTCGAAGAACCATCCCAGGCTTTGCGCACCGTCAAAGCGCGCCTTCGGCGGAAGGAATTCCTCCAGCACCTTGCGGAAGTCCTCGGTGGTCGCCGTGCTCCCGGCATAGCGTTTGCCAAACTCGCGCAGGGCTGCCAGAAAGCGGCCGCCTTCCGCCATGTTCGCCGGCGGCGTTTCCAGTTTCTCGTAATCCGCAAAGTAATCGCGCAGCATCACCAGCAGCCACAGGCCCCGCCCGTAGGCCACCGGAAGATAGGCGTTGGGAAACACGGACGATGACAGCCGATAGCCCAGGGTTACCGGTCCGGCGTCCGCATAGCTTTTGCCGGCCGCGTTGCGCTGCAGCAGCTCCTGCCGGTAATCTTCCAGCAACTCCCGTGCCCGTGCTGGTTGCTTGGCTTCCAGAATCATCAGCGCGCTCAGGTTGGCAAGAGCTTCCATCAGCCACTGGTCGCGATAGTTCTTCCAGCCTACACGGTCGCCCCACCACTGGTGCGCCGTTTCGTGGTCCTGCATAAATCCGCCGTACATCAGGCGTTGGAAATCATTCAAGTTCAATGCCTGACGCTCGCCGTCGCTCAGGTAGGCAAAGCTGCTTAGATACACCATCGTCGGCCACCCCTGCGAAACCGGCCCCGGCATCTGGGTCAGCGCCAGACTCTTATACGGATAGGGACCGAACCAGTGCACGTATTTCTCGATTGCCTCGGCCGAGCGCCTGGCGATGGCGCTGTTTCGAGTGGCAGCTTCCACGGCCAGTTCCGGAGCCGCTTTTACCAGTGATTCCTCCACCACACCTGCGGAATAGCTTGACACCTCGATTCCGTCCCACTGCTCCCGGGCGCGCACGAACTTGCCCAGATTGAATCCAACCAGCGGAATTTTCTCCTCCGAATTCCACTCCCCTACCCGCGCATCGCCTTCTTCGCGAGTCGAGGTGCAGCGGCCAGTGGCCACCAGCGTCCATGCCTTGGGCCAGCGAAACTTCAATTCGAAGAGGCTCATCTGCATGCCTCGATTCGGATACCAGGTACCGCGCGCGCCCACATACAGCAGCCCCGGCGCGGCCTGTTGCATCACCGCGCCGGCGTAGTGGAAGCGCAACCGGTGACGCTCTCCTGCGTGCAGCGTGGCTGGCATCACCACGGTTACCAGGTCGTTCCCGACCCGTGCCAGCGCGCTGCCGCTCAGCGCCTCATTCTGCAGAAATTCCGCATCCACGCCGTCCACGCTCACCGCGCTCACCTGCAGCCAGCGCGAGAGTTCAAAGTTCAGCAGCTTCTGGCCGCCGTTCCGCACTTTCACATCGAGCTCTGCGGTTGCCTCCAGGGTCTCGGGAGGCGCCAGCGTGGTATCGATGCGGAAGGCCTCCACCGGAACCGCCTCGGCTGAGCTGGCCGGATCGATCACCCGGCTCTGTCCGCGCCGGCGCGCTTCCAGTCCCGGAAACGCCATCCACACATCGAAGTAGAGATCCATCCCGCTGCGGCTCAGGCACGCTACCTTGATCTGATCTTCTGCCTGCGAATCGTCATAGACGTCCAGGCTGCCCAGCCGCGTCGCCAGCCGCGCGTGCAGAAAGTGGTCGTCTTTTGCCAGGGACGCATCTTCCGTATAGCTCTCCAGCAAACGCAGCCCATCCAACCCGGCAAGTTCCTGCGCGCTCGCGCCATGTGCGTGGACAAACTCCCCCGGTTCTTCACTCTCGCGCAAATAGGGATTCAGTTCGCCCGCCAGGTCGCTGTTAAAGCGCAGGTACGCTGCCGAGAACTGTTCGTCCAGCACGCCCAGACCGGAGAATAGCCCCAGCGAGGCGTGCTCGGTCAAGTCCGGCGGATGCATCAGAACCTCGCCTTCGCCCTCGAAGTACGCTCCCGTCACTTCTCCCTGAACGTCGCGGGTGAATGCAATGGTGCCGTCGGTCAGATAGAGGTGCAGTTCGCCGCGATCCAGCACCGCTTCGCGTACATGGAACACTTTGCTCTCATCCAGTTCCACCGAACGCAGGGCGCGGTACAACCGTGCTGCCGGTCCATGGCGCTGCGCCGCATCCAGCGGCTGTGGCGCGGGTGGCAGTGCGGTGTTCCCCGGAAGCTGCAGCACCGGTTCCTGCCATGGTGTCAGAGCCTCCGCCTGCTGCCCATGCAGAAGCGTGGCACCCAGCACAATCTCCGCCAGCAGCAATGCAATGCGTCTTACCTCAACTCCCAATCTGGCCTCCCGAAATGGCGCCGGGAATCACAATACCCCAAAGCCGCCCGGCTCACATAGGCTGGTGGCAGTGGCCGCTCAAACATGCTACTTTGAAGCCACGGATTCCGATGAGGCTGCCCCGCTTCCTAACCCGGCCTGCTCCTCCGTCGCGCACCCCGGTGCCACTGGTTGCACCGGTAGTGGACAACCTGCGTCTGGATCTGCTCTATCATCGCGCGCGCACTGGCGGCGATTTTTTTGACGCGCTCGCCATCGACCGCCTGCACCTGGTATTTCTGCTGATCGACATTGCCGGACAGCGAACCAATGCCATGGACCTGGCCGCCTTCGTGCAAGACGAATTTCACACCCACACCCCGCAGCTGTTATCCGGCGGCAACAACGAGTCCGAGGCTCTATCCGAGCTCTGCCAGCGCCTCAACCGGGCCATCCTGGAAGCCGCCGGACGCGCCCACATGGCGCCGGCATTTCTCGGTTCCATCCATGGCGACGATGGCATCCTCACCTACATCAATGCCGGCACCGTTCCCGGCCTGCTCCTCACCGCCGACTCCAGCGAATTGCTTGAGTCCACCGGCTTGCCACTCGGACTCTTCTCCCATTTCGCTCATGATGCCGCCTTTCGCGTCCTTCCCCGCGGCGGCGCGTTGCTGTTAGCCTCTCGCGGGGTGGTCGAGGCGCGCAGCGAGAGCGGTGTCCTCGAATGCATTGGCCGCAGCCCGGAATTCGGTGCCGAGGGCATATTGAAGGCCGTAGCCGGTGTTCCCCGCGTCGCCCAGCCGCTCTGCCGCATTGTGCTCGATTCCGCAACCGTCCACGCCGGCCGGCACATTGATAACGATATGTCGGTGGCCGCCATCTCCCGCAACGCCTAGCTCTGCCCTGCCCGCCGGCAACCTCGGCAGAAATCGCGGGTTGTGCCCCTGTTGGCGCCGTTCCGGTGGACCTCGCGCCGCTATTCCGGATTGGCAAACCCGGCGTCCTCTGGCTGATGTGGTTGCCGGGAGTTACAATAGCTTGTCTTGTACCTTCAAACTTTTCGCGGCGTTCCCCCCATGCCGGGCTGGAATCGCAACGCGGCCCGGATTTCAATGAAAAAGCTTTTGTTGCCTCTGATCGCCCTCTGTTCCTTCGCCTTGCCCGTCCTCGCGCAGCAGGATAGCGTTGTCGAGGAGATCGTCGCGCGGGTCAATAACTCGATCATCACCCGCAGCGATCTGAGCCGCAACCATGAGCAGGCCGCCCAGGATTCCAAGGAACAGAACCTGTCGCAGAAGCAGATTGAGGATCGCGCGGCCAACTCTCTGCGCGATCTCATCGACCAGCAGTTGCTTATCCAGAAGGCGGCCGACCTGGGAATTTCTGCCGACGCCGATCTCGTCAAGCGCCTTGATGACCTGCGCAGGGAAATGAAGGCCAACTCAATGGAGGACCTCCAGAAGCTCGCCGAATCGCAGGGCGTCAGCTGGGAGGAGTTCAAGCAGAATACCAAAAACGGCATTCTGACCCAGAAAGTGATCGGCTCGGAAGTCGGCAGCCACATCCAGGTCACGCGCGAAGAAGTGCAGAAGTTTTATGAGGAACACAAGGCCGAGATCGCCCAGCCCGAACGTCTCCGCCTCAGCGAAATTCTGATTGCGAATAATCCCAGCGCTCCCAAGCCCGAGCCCGGCAAGGAAAGCACGCTGGAGGAGCCGACCGCCGAGCAGGTGGCCACGGCCGAAGCCAAGGCTGAGGCCATCTATCAGCAGCTCAAGGGCGGCGCCAAGTTCGACGAACTCGCCCGCACCCAGTCCAACGGCACCACCGCCGAGCAGGGTGGCGATCTCGGCTACTTCAAGCGCAACGATCTCGCCAAGGAACTCGAAGAAAAATCTTTCGCCCTCAAGACCGGCGATTTCACCCAGCCGATCCACACCCGCCAGGGCTTCATTATCCTTCGCGTCAACGACCATATCGAAGCCGGTACTCCACCCCTCGATCGCGTCCGCGACCAAATCCAGGAGCAGCTCTACACCCAGAAGATGCAACCCTCTCTGCGCGCCTACCTCACCAAGCTGCGGGAAGAGGCTTACATCGACATCAAGCCCGGCTACACCGATAGCGGCGCCAGCCCCAACCAGACCAAACTTGTTTACACCAGCGACACCGGTCCCAAGACCAAGCAGGTCCGTGGCAAACTCGGCGTCGGCAAAAAGAAGACGGTCGTAGTCGTCGGCCAGGATAAGAAAGCCCGCCTGAAACCGGGCGACAATACCTCCGGCCTCGGCCTTGCCAAGGCGGAGGTCGATGCCAAGGAGAAGGCCGAAAACGACCGCAAGGCTGCCGTTGCCGCCGCCGAAGCCAAAGCCGCCGCTGATGCCGCTGAGAAGGAAAAGCTGAGCCACATGTCGCGCAAGGAACGGAACAAATATCTGGCTCAGAAAAAGCGCGAGGCCAAGAAAGAAGCCAAACTCGAGAGCAAGGAAACCAGAAAGCAGAAAGAACTCGCCCGCAAGGAGGCTCAGCGCAAGGCCGCTGAAGCCAAGGCCGCCAAGAGTGGAAAAAAGCCCAAGGATGCCGCGCCTGCAGCCGCCGGCCAAGCCGACTCCAGCACGCCGCCGCAGAAAAAGAAATCGGTTTCCTGGTTCTAACTGTTCCCCGTTCTTCGCATCCCGGCGCGGGCTCCCAGCCCGCGCTTCTTTGCGTCCCATGTTTCTCGCGGACATGCAGGTTCGCCCACGAAAAACGGCGTCCCATTCGCTGGGCCGCCGCGGCAAATTCCATTCATCTTTATTTCCCGAATCCCTTGCGCCTCCGCTTGCTGTAGCTGGCCAGCGCGGCTTCAATCACCGGGTATGCTGTTTCCGGAGGCTCAACTTCATCCACCTCCACCGCCTTGCCCTCCAGTATCTTGTAGTCCTGGAAGAAGCGCCGCAGCATCATCAACCGGTGCGGCGGCATCGCCTTCGCATTGGCGTAGCCGTTGAACTCCGGATCCTTGCTGGCTACGGCAATGACCTTGTGATCCTTTTTGCCGCCGTCCATCATCGTCATCAAACCCACCGTGCGCGCCTGGATGATCGTCAGCGGAACCACCGGCTCCTGGCAGAACACCAGAACGTCCAGCGGATCGTCATCCTCGGCCAGAGTCTGCGGAATAAATCCGTAGTTGGCCGGATAGTACACCGCAGAATACAAAATCCGGTCCAGCCTGATCAGCCCGCTACTTTTGTCCAGCTCGTATTTCACGCTCGAACCAAAAGGGATCTCAATGACCGCGTTAAATTCAGTCGGGATGTTTTCACCCGGATTGATGTCGTGCCATGCGTGGACCATAAAGAAATACCCCTGGAGGATCAGTGTATCGCCATTGTACTGAATCCGGCGCGTGGCGCGCATGATTCAGGCGCATTCTGCTGCCCGCCAACTTCAATCGAGCATGTACAATCATTCCAAGCCGCCTTCATAGCCATGATGGAAACGCCTTCCGACGCAATTCCGACGCCTCGCAGGGGCAAAGCAGCGGCTGCCATGGTTGCCGCCGGAATTTTGCTCAGCCGCCTCAGCGGACTCATCCGCGAGCGCTTCTTCGCCCACTATCTCGGCACCTCGCTTGCCGCCGACGCCTATCGCGCCGCCTTTCGCGTGCCCAATATGCTGCAGAACCTGCTGGGCGAAGGAGTGCTCTCTGCATCCTTCATTCCCGTTTACGCGCGCCTCCACGCCGAGGGAAACCAGCGCCAGGCCAGCGAACTCGCCGAAGCCATCTTCGCCCTGCTCGCCCTGGTTGCCAGCCTCATCGTCGCTCTCGGAATTCTCTGCGCTCCGCTGCTCGTCAGCCTGCTCGTGCCAGGATTCCAGGGTGAAAAACGCACCCTTACCATCGCTCTGGTGCGCATTGTCTTTCCCGGCACCGGGCTGCTCGTCTTTGCCGCCTGGTGCCTTGGCGTGCTCAACAGCCATGGCCGGTTCTTTCTTTCCTACGCCTCTGGCGTAATGATGAACGTGGTCATCATCGCCGCTCTCATCTGGCAGGGCGGATGGCGCGGCCAGGGCACCGTCGCGCTCGCCTACGCCATCTCCTGGGCCTCGGTCGCCGGAGCCGTGCTGCAGTTTGCCGTGCAGGCTCCGGCCGTCTATACCTATCTGCGCCCACTCCTCGGCCACGTCGATCTGCGCTCCGCTCACGTTGCTGCCGTCGTCGCAGCCTTCGTCCCGGTCTTCATCAGCCGCGGCGTCTTTCAAATCTCCGGCTTCATCGACCTCCAGTTAGCCAGCTTCCTTCCCAAGGGAAACGTGCTTCTCACTTACGCGCAAACCCTTTACATGCTGCCTGTCTCGTTGTTTGGAATGTCGGTCTCCGCCGCCGAGTTGCCCGCCATGTCCCGCGCCATCGGCACCGGCGACGAGATCAACCTCACCCTGCGCACCCGCCTTGCCGCCGGTCTGGAAAAGATTTCCTTCTTCGTCATTCCATCCGCCATGGCGTTTGCCGCCCTCGGCAACGTCGTCGCCTCCACCCTTTACCGCACCGGAAAGTTCGGGCAACAGGACGTCCTCTTCGTTTGGGCAGCCTTGGCGGGTTCCGGCGTAGGTCTGCTGGCGCAGACGATGGGCCGCCTTTATTCCTCCACCTTCTACGCCCTTCGCGATACCCGCACCCCGCTGCGTTTTGCTCTTGTGCGCGTCGCCCTCACCCTCTGCCTCGGCTATCTTCTCGCCCTGCCCCTGCCGCGCGCCCTGGGCATCGACCACAACTGGGGCGTCGCCGGACTGACCGCCTCGGCTGGCATCGCCGGATGGGTGGAATTTATTCTCTTGCGCCGTGGATTGCAGGCCCGCATCGGCCAGGTTGCGTTCTCCGCGGCGCGTGTCTTCAAACTCTGGGCCGCCGCCCTGGCCGCCGCCGCATTCGCATTGCTGGTCGAGTGGCGCCTGCACCTGGGCTCACCGGTGCTGCGCGGCCTCGCCGTTCTTATTCCTTTTGGTTTCGTTTACCTGCTCATCACGCACCTGCTGGGATTGAGCGGGTTCCTGTCGTCTCTTCTCGCCCGCTTCGGACTCAAGCGCGCCTAGACGGTTCCAGGCTGGATGCGCCTTGCCCAGGTCACTGCCGCAGTTCCCGGGCAGATGGGGCGTTGCACCCCATGACAACAAGCACTTTCCGCGGAATGGTCCTGGCTCCACTCCCGCCCGGCATCATGGCACCCGCGGTCCGCCGCCAATCCGCTCCCTATCCCGCCGATTTCAGCTTTGTTTTGATCATCTTCATCGCGCTCCAGTCGTAGCCGAAGCGCCGTCCGCAATTCAGGCACACAACATAGTGGGAGCAGCCCGGCAGCACCTCTTCGCTCCAGTCCAGGTGCGCCTGGCGCTGCCGGGCCACTTCCATGGAAAACGGCACCGACAGGTGAGAGTGCCGGCAACCAAGCGTAAACAGGCTCAGCACTTTCTCGAGCATATTCAGTACCCACCTTGTGGAACTCGCGCTGGCTCAAAGCAATGCCGCGCTTGGTTGCGCCGGATTTCTGGCCACTTGAATTCGTTTTATCCGGCGGTTCCAACCCCGGCCAGTTCCAATTTGTGGCCGTGGAAGACTGCGGCCCGGCAGCACCTCTACCGGGCCATTCCGATCCGTCGCCCTGGGATACCTCGTCCCAGGGCGCGTGCCGCCTTTGTATCCGCGACCATCCCTTGAAGGCGCCACCCGGCGTCTACAAAGGGTGCGGCTTCTCGTCCGCGTTCGGCTTGCGGATATCGATCCCACCCTTGAAGAACGCGCCGTCCTCGATGCTGATGCGCTGTGCGACCACGTCGCCGGTCAGCGATCCTTCGCTGCGGATATCCACCCGGTCCGTTGCCGAGACATTGCCCCGTACCTTGCCCAGAATTACCGCCTCGCGGGCCGTTATATTGGCCGCGATCACACCATTGCGTCCCACCGTCACGCGGTTTCCCGGCAGGTGAATCGAACCTTCCACCGTGCCGTCGATGTAGAGAGATTCCGATCCCGTCACCTCGCCTTTAATGACAAGGGACTTTCCGATCGTTGCCTGCTCGGAGCCTGTTGCCGCCGTCAAGTTCGCCGCCTTCGGCGCGCTGTTGTTGTACTCCGCTGCCGGAGACGCTGTCGAGGGCTGGCGTTGCGCGTCCCCGGGCGCCGGACTATTGCTGCCGGACTGTGTTGAGGGGTTCCACATGTTCTCGTGAGTCCTTTCCGAAAGCAGGGCTGCCCCTGCCTCGCCGTTCTCTGTGCCATCACTGTTTTGAACCGCCCAACGGATTCCCTGGCCGGTTGGTCTCGAACAAAGGCGTGCTCTTGATACCCTGTGTGAACTATAGCTCACTCCCCGGAAATTTTCCGCACCGGCTGCAAAGCCGCAACCAGCGTACTCCCCGCAACGGTCTTCCGGCTCGCCCAACCAGCCGCTTCCCATTGCCGGATTCGCACATCGGCCGCGGACGCGATACCATCACAACAGCGACGAATGATCTCTGAAAGCGATCTGCTCCAACACATCGAAGCCCAGCCCCAGCGCGCCGCCGGATACAAACAGCTGATCCGCGAACTTTCTCTGCGTGGCCGCCAGCGCCAGGAGCTTGAATCGCTCCTCGCCGATCTTGTCGTGCGCGGCAAACTCGTCCTCGTCGCGCGCGACCGTTACGCCATCGCCTCCGCGGCCGTGAATCGCAATCTTGTCGTTGGCACTCTCACCATGCATCGTGACGGCTTCGGCTTCCTCCGTCCCAGCGATCGCGAGGTGCGCGAGCGCCTCCAGGGCGATGTCTTCATCCCGCCCTCCGATACCGCCGAAGCCATGCACGGCGATCAGGTTCTCGTCGAACTCTCGCCCCACTCCCGCCAGGGACGCGCCGAAGGCCGCGTCATCCGGGTCATGGAGCGCGCCCATCCCACCGTCGTTGGAACCTTTCATTACGGTCAGCGCCAGAACTACGTGCGTCCCATCGACGACCGCATCAAGATGGATATCATCATCCCGGAAGGCAACGAAATCGTCCCCGAGCCATCCCAAGCCGCCAGTCTCCTCGAGGTTGATCGCGTCATCGGCGCGGAAGCCAGCCGCCGTCGCTGGGAAGACCTGGAAAACCTCGTCGTCGATTGCGAGATCACCGACTGGCCCACCGCCTCAAGGAATCCCCGTGGCCGCCTCATCGAAATCCTTGGCTACGAGGACGACTTTGGCGTCGATGTCGAGATCATCATCCGCAAGCACCACCTGCCCCGCCACTTCTCACCCTCCGTCATCGCCGAAGCCCGCGCCATCTCGTCCCGGATTCCAGCCGCCGAACGCAACCGCCGCCGCGACTTCCGCGACCTCCCCATCGTCACCATCGACGGTGAAACCGCCCGCGACTTTGACGATGCCGTCTTCGTTCGTCATCTCCCCGACTCGTCGTACGAGCTCCAGGTGCACATCGCAGACGTCGCGCACTACGTCCTCCCCGGAATGGACATCGACCGCGAGGCCGAGATTCGCGGCACCAGCGTGTATTTCCCCGACCGCGCCATCCCCATGCTCCCGGTCGAGCTCTCCACAGACATTTGCTCCCTGCGCCCGCAGGTGGATCGCCTCGTTCTCTCTTGCGTCATGCAGATTGACGCCCGCGGCGAGATCCGCTCCTACCAGATTATGCCCGGGGTCATCCGCAGCGCCGAGCGCATGACGTACGAATCCGTCCAGCTCATTCTCGATGGCGACACCGAAGCCCGTTCCCGCTACGCTCCTCTGGTCGAAAATTTTCTGCTTATGCAGGAACTCGCGGAAGTCCTCAATCAGAAGCGCCAGCGCCGCGGCTCCATCGATTTCGATCTACCAGAGCCCCTCATCGAATTCGACGAGAACGGCCTCATGAAGGCCGTCACCCGCTCCGAGCGTCTCTTCTCCCATCGCCTCATCGAGGAGTTCATGCTCGCGGCCAATGAAACGGTCGCCACCTACCTCGAACAAAAAGGCGTTGCTTCCATCTATCGCGTGCATGAGCCGCCCGACCCCAAACGCGTCTACGATTTCGAAAACCTCGCCGCTGCCTTCGGCTATTCGCTCGGCATCGGCGCCCTGCCCATCGCACGCTTCCGCATCAAGCCCGATCATCGTGCCGCGGGCGCCAACGCTGCGCGCTCCACCGCCCACCGCGCCAAGCCCCGCGAGGTCGAACTCCCGCAGGCGGTAGCCATCACTCCCGCCATGTACCAGAAGCTCGCCGCCAAAATCAGTGGCAAGCCCGAGGAGCGCATCCTCAGCTATCTCATGCTGCGCTCGCTGAAACAGGCCCGCTACTCTGAGGTCAATGACGGCCATTTTGCCCTCGCCGCCACCTGCTACACCCACTTCACCTCACCCATCCGCCGCTTTCCCGATCTTCTTGTCCATCGCATTCTCAAGGCCGTCCTCGCCGAAGCCCCCGAGCGTCATGAAGGCGCGCTCGCCATCGCCTCCGGAGGCCACGTCCAGCAGAACGCCGAATCCCTCTGGCCGGCCCATGCGCCAGCCAGCCCCGCTCCCGGAAAATCCGCAAAGTCTGCATTGCCCGCACACCATCTCACGCTCCCCAGCCCAATTCCCGCGGATGAACTCCACCACCAGGCCGAAGATGCCAGCTTCGCCGAGCGCCGTGCTGACGCCGCCGAACGCGAACTGGTCGAGTGGAAGAAAATCAAGTTCATGTCCGATCGCGTCGGCGAAGATTTCGACGCCCTCATTGTCAGCATCACCAAGTACGGAATCTTCGTCGAACTCACCGATCTGTTCGTCGAAGGCCTCATCCCGCTCAACACCATGTTCGACGATCACTACACCTTCCACGACACCACCCGCCAGATCATCGGCCAGCGCTCGCGCAAAACCTTTTCCCTCGGCGACCGCGTCCGTGTCCTCCTGGACCGCATTGACAGCCTCGAACGCAAACTCCAGTTCTCCCTGGTCGATGAGCGCCCCACTCCCGCCCAGCGCGGCCGCAAGCGCCGCCGCTACTAGACTCGTCCGCGCTCTAGTACAATTTATGCAAGACATCCAGATCGAGGACTGAAACCGAATGGCACACATGGTGCACTGTGCAAAGCTGGGACGCGAGGCCGAAGGTCTCGACGAAGCGCCCTTTGACAGCCCCCTTGGGCAGAGAATTTACGAAAACGTCAGCAAGCAAGCCTGGGCCGACTGGCAGAATCACATGAAGATGCTGCTAAACGAATATCGCCTGCAACCCTGGAAAAAAGAACATCAGGAATTCATTGTGCAGCAGATGGAGCAGTACTTTTTCGGTCAGGGTGGACAGGCTCCGGAAGGCTATAAGCCGCCTGAAGCCTGACCAGCGGAGCGAACCTGGCACGGCGGGCGACGGCCCGGCGAAATGTGAAACGCGGGCACCTCGCTCGCGTTTTCCACGCCAATCCCGCTTCCGCGGTGCTAGAATCAGTTCACCCCTTCGGCGCACCCGCGCCGTAAATCGTCGGGATGTGGCTCAGCCTGGTAGAGCACTCGCTTGGGGTGCGAGGGGTCGGCAGTTCAAATCTGCCCATCCCGACCATTTTAACCCTTGTATTCAACGCTTTAGCCTTATCTCTTTCCTCAGCTTCATTCTTCCATTTACCCAATTGTGACGTAATTGTGACGTTGTCCAACGAGGCTACCGCCTTTCGCTTGGCTTCTTGGCGGATGTGGCTGTAGTGCTCCAGCATCTCCCTGCTGACGTGCCCAGCGATACTCATAATCGTCTGCTCACTGGCTTCTGAGGATTCTGCAAGCTTCGTGATTGCATGGTGGCGGAGGTCGTGCGGTCTGAGTCCACCCAGACCGCACGACTCAGTTAGCTTTCTCCATGCCGTCCTCCAGCCCCATCGGCTGGGCGGCTGGGTCGGGTCATACTCCTTGCCCTTGACCCTGCTTGGAATCAGATAGTGCTCCGGGCTGGTGCTTCCCAGTTTTTGAGCGCGGCTCATCAACTGTTCAACTGCCCACAGGGCTGTTTGGTTCAAAGGGATTGACCGCACTCGAAACTGATTCTTTCCAACCTTCACGAACAGCGTGCGGGTCGGAATATCAATATCTCGAAATCTCAGGTTCCGCAGCTCGACGCCGCCAGCAGTCGTGTTCGCCGCAACGAGGGATATCCAGAACACCACCGACCATTCTGGTCTGCTGCTGGCCAGCGTGAAGAGTTTGAGTTCTTGCTCAGGAGCCAGTACCCGTCCGATGTTCTTGCTCTCGGGCAGCGGCTTATAGTTCTCGCCTACGACATGCCACAGCCGGAATTGCTTCAGGATTCTGCGGACGACTCCCACTTCGATATTGATGGTTCGGTTTGCAATCTTCTCAGCCTTGCGAAGGCGGACATAATCCACGATGGAATCCGGGCTCAGGATTCCAAGCAGTGAGCTTCCGATGTGTCGTTTCACCTGCTTAAATGCATCCCGTTCGAGCCTCATGGTGGATGCGGAGACCTCAGACTCTCTTCGCGTGAAATAGACCTGCCCAGCATCCGAGATGCTGAGCTTAGCCGTCTTCCTAGCCAGCAACCCACCGGGTTTCTGGGCTTCCGCTATGCGGAGCTTTTCGAGGTTCGTAGCCTCCTGCTTGCGCGATGTCTTCAAGGGAATGCGGTATCTTCGCGTACCAACCGTGAAGTCTGTCCAGTACATTCCGCCCCGCTTGTAAATAGCCATGGGTATTCGGGCTCCACGGATTTCTTCTTGTGATGATGTGTAACTGCTGGAAAAAATAATGTCCGTACTTATGTATTACCGGGGAGACTGCGATTTTGGCTAGGTTTCCAGATTCCTTTCTAGAAACCGCGACCAGCGGACAGGCATTCATGTCAGAGCACGCTTGATTTCCAATCCTCATCCGTCCATGATTTATAGATGGACATATTTGGCCTAAATCATCCTGCTGACTGTGGGGAGTGACCCGATGACTCCAGTATGGGAGCGGCTGTTTCTCGGCGACTGGGATGACGCTCAGCGTCTTTCCGAATCGAATCCCCACCGCATCAGCACCGTGGTCACAGTCTGCGAAGAGGCCATCGCGACCAGAGCAAGGCGCGTGAATTACCTCCATTTCCCGATAGCAGATTCTCGTGCAATCGCCGTCGCCAAGCTGGACGCGATTCTTGACGCCATCAGCGAAAACATTCGCTGGGGCAAGGTGCTTGTGAACTGCGGAGCCGGGGCTTCTCGTGCGCCCGTTGTGGTCGCTGCGTGGATGGCTGTCTGCGGCTATAAAAACATCGAGGCGGCTCTTGAGGAGATTTCGGACTTGCGCTCCATCATCGACCCGTCCCCAGTTCTTCTGCGAAGCATCAAGGAGCATCTGCGTTGACGAAATGCGCCACGGCTTGCCACCGCTGAATTTCGCAGCCCAAAGGAAGCCAATGACAAGCCTTTCTCAGAAGTTGAATCCAACTCGATTCACCGCAATGTCTGGGGTGATGGCCGCAATGGTCGGCTACCTCCTCGGCGAGACCTTTACTGCCCCCGCCATCGCCGCTATTGTCGTCACCACCGATAGGTTCATTCTCGCCTCACATGAGGGCGACATCGGCTACGACAACTTCATTGGCTCCGAAGCCAACCTGAGGCGGAATTGGGAGAACCTCATTGAAGCTGCTGGCCTGACCGATGAGGAGCGCAGTGAAGCAACCAGCCTGTACAACCTCAGGGTGTGTGCGTGAAGTTCAAAGGCATCGTGTCCGCCTCCAAGCGGTTCCTGCGAACTCGGGAAGCCGTCCACATGCTCCCCAGTCGTCGCGGCTTAATCAGGCACGTGGAGTCCATCGTTGAGCTGCATCAGCAGATTGTGCCGGAACAGCCGAGATGGCCGGGGTCGCTGGTGGCGTTTGGAATTTACCGGGGTGGGCTGGTGGTCGTCAGCGAGGCCGTGATGTTCTGGAAGAGATGGATTCGAATCTAGCGGCGACGAAATTCATGGGCGGCGTCTCTTAGCCATCGGCGGCTCGACATCGAGCTTTTCGTAGATGTCCGCGTCCAGCCCACGCACCAGCGTGGACATCGTCACCTCAAACACCTCGCAGATTCGCAGCAGGGTCGTAACGGTAATCGGCCTTCCGGCCTCGACCTGCTGCCAGTGTCGAGCCGAGAAGCCGAAGGAAATCATGTCCTCTTGGCTGTAGCCGTGCTTCTTGCGAAGCTGACGCACCTTGGTACCCAGAGCGCGGAAGAATTGTTCTTGATTCGCCACTCTCAGGTTTGTAGTGTGATACGAGCAGTTTCACCACGAGCAGATTAGCTGGTATAACGAAAGCTCCAGCAAATCAGGAGGCTTGACGTGGCTCAATGCACAAAATGCAACGGCACTGGTAAATGTCAGATGTGCAAGGGGACAGGACGTTTCGGGTATCCCGGCTACGGCCCTCTAACCAACTTCAAAAGCTCCTGCAACGGGTGCAAGACATCCGGCGTGTGCCAAACCTGTCACGGTAGCGGTCAGAAATAGCTTCGCCGCTCCGAAGTGATGTAGACCCGAATTGAAGGAGCATCCCGAATGATAGAGCCCATTTCCGAAAAGCTAGAGAGGGCGTTGAGCGCGGCGTTGGTGCCAAGTGAGAAGGTCTTCGTGAAGCTCGGAGGCGCATTCAAGGAAGCCCTAGTCTGCACCAGCACCCGCGTCATCATTCTCAAAGCTGGCTGGATGACCGGGCAACTATTCGGTACAGACATGTTCCAGTGCCCATACCCCAACGTCGCCGGGGCGCAGGTAAATTTTCATTTGATGACTGGGTATTTTGAGCTTTCCGCTGGCGGGATGCAGAACGCTCCCAAGAGCTTTTGGAATTCTGACAAAGCGGTGAGTGCCGCAAAAGCCCCGAACTGCGTATCCATTGGCGGACGAGACCGGGCGGACAAGTTTCGGAAGGCATGTGCGTTCATCATGCACATGGCTTCAGGTGGTGCGCGTGCTGGCCAACCTACTGGCGAAGATTCGCTCGGCACTCTGGAGCGTCTGGCGAAACTGAGGGACACTGGCGTGATTTCTGCCGCCGAGTATGAAGCGAAGAAAGCGCAAATTCTGTCGAGACTGTGAGTCACCTGCGGAAGGGGAGCGCGATGCCGTTTGGCCGACTCTGCGTGGGAAATCATTCGCAACATCCCCAACGATTACGGCGGTGAGAGCCGCAAGAGCATCGTCCTCGCAGTTATGGCGGTCGGCGGAATTAGAATGCGCTGCCATCAAGACTTCATTACGTTCGAGTTCACCGTGGACTGGATGGCGGCTCTCCGAGCTTGCCGTGACATCCTGCGAGAATTAGCCGGGGAGTACACCCAGTGTCGCTTTAGCAATCTCGCGGCCTCTGAGTCGCTCGAAGTGTTCCACGGCGAGTACGAGAAGCACATCGAGGCCGACATCAACTGGATACTTGAGAGAAGGAAGCCACTCGGGGTGGCCAGATGACTCGATTCGAATCGAAGTTCATGAGCAATACGCGGGGAATGAAACTATGGGGCTATCGACAGAATCAACATCCCGTACCGCTTCCCGTGCTTCGTCCAAGTCCTTCTTGCTAACCTCACCAGACTTGTCCGTGTGAATGACCTCTGTCTTGTCGCCGCCGAATTCAGCAGGATATTTCTCGCGGAGCCACCCGGCGACATCATCGGCCTCGCTGGTGTCGTTCATCATGATGAACAAAATAGGCTTCTGCTTCAGTGGCGTCAGTTGGGCGCGATACTCCCTCCACCTCTCCACTGCCGCCGTGAGGTAACCTCGTCGGTGAGGTACTTCATCAAATCGTCAAGAAGCGAGAGTCCGTCTGCCTGCCCCATAGTTCTGCTGTTCGAGGTGCTCATTATTCTTCCTCCGTATCGGCAAGCAGACCATCCGAGGCTTCACCGGAGAGCAACGCTCCGAACTCAAGCTCTGTGACTTTCGCGGCCAGTTTGGATGCGAGTTTCTTCCCATCTATAAACGGATTGCACTTCACTTCGACTTCTGGCTCCATGCCCATCGCCTTGTAACGCGGAGTATTGGCGATGAGGGCGAAGTCGTAGCCGATTCCGCTGGGCTTCAATGCCATCACAATGTCGATGTCATAGACGGTCGAGCCCTCCGCAGAGAGCAGAGAGACGCTACGGTAGTTGGCGCGACTCAGGCGGACGTAGCCTACTTCCATTTCGGGCTGGACGCCTCTGGCCAGTCTGCCATCTTTGTCGGCGTTCAAGTAGCGGCCCGCTAACGCCACGACGCGGAGCTGCGGGTCTCCGAGACGTTTGCAGCAAATCGCAGAACCATCGGAATCATTGCCATCGAGGCAACGGAAAGACCCCTGTTCGCCGAGGTAATGCAGTAGGCAGCTTTTAGCCTTGAGATATGGAAGAAGTGCAAAGCGAATATTGCTGTTGCGGTCATCCCCAGCGCCATTGACCGGCGAGGCGATTGCGCGCTGAGTGTACTTGAGCGGTGATTCTCGGCCATCCCCAGCCCCTTGATGAACGGGGCGGTGGCGCCCGCGAGTGTACTTGAGCGGTGATTCTCGGCCATCCCCAGCGCAGGGATACACGGAATCGAGATAAAGCGAGTGTACTTGAGCGGTGATTCTCGGCCATCCCCAGCCTAATTTCGCGCAGGCCGGGAAGCTTACTGAGTGTACTTGAGCGGTGATTCTCGGCCATCCCCAGCGGGCCCAGGGCTTTATCCGTCTTCACAGGGAGTGTACTTGAGCGGTGATTCTCGGCCATCCCCAGCGCAGGTTGTCGTAGCTCATATAAATACGTAGTGTACTTGAGCGGTGATTCTCGGCCATCCCCAGCGATCTTCGCCATCATCTGCATGAGAATGGTAGTGTACTTGAGCGGTGATTCTCGGCCATCCCCAGCTAAAACGCGCCGGGCTGATCATAGCCGATTAGTGTACTTGAGCGGTGATTCTCGGCCATCCCCAGCAATATCGCCGTTGCGCAGACGATAGTGCCGAGTGTACTTGAGCGGTGATTCTCGGCCATCCCCAGCCTGTTGTGCCGTGAGTTTGTCCGATTAATGAGTGTACTTGAGCGGTGATTCTCGGCCATCCCCAGCGCGAAGGATAAAGGATTGCGCGAGCGTATGAGTGTACTTGAGCGGTGATTCTCGGCCATCCCCAGCCCCTCGCGCACCAGGCGGGAAATGTACTAGTGTACTTGAGCGGTGATTCTCGGCCATCCCCAGCCATAGGTGGCACGTGCCCCACTCGCAAGTTAGTGTACTTGAGCGGTGATTCTCGGCCATCCCCAGCTTCGACGAGCACAACGTGCCGACCAACGAAGTGTACTTGAGCGGTGATTCTCGGCCATCCCCAGCGCGGCGGCGCATGAGCTCGTTGCCGTCCAAGTGTACTTGAGCGGTGATTCTCGGCCATCCCCAGCAAGACTCGGAATGGATGCGGATAGGTTGCCAGTGTACTTGAGCGGTGATTCTCGGCCATCCCCAGCGCGGGTCCGCCCGGCCCTCCGGTTTCGTAGAGTGTACTTGAGCGGTGATTCTCGGCCATCCCCAGCTGTCCGCATTGCGGTCGCATGCAGGCGCTCAGTGTACTTGAGCGGTGATTCTCGGCCATCCCCAGCGACCGCCGCGTGCGCTATGTCCGCACCGCTAGTGTACTTGAGCGGTGATTCTCGGCCATCCCCAGCGCTGATGATGTCTTCGTGGGAGTCGGATTTAGTGTACTTGAGCGGTGATTCTCGGCCATCCCCAGCAGAGCACGGCGGGCAGGCGCGCGTGCTGGCAGTGTACTTGAGCGGTGATTCTCGGCCATCCCCAGCAGGAAAGCGCGCTGCTTCCTGCGCAGCACCAGTGTACTTGAGCGGTGATTCTCGGCCATCCCCAGCTTGTAAGTATCTCAAAGACGGTACTCCCAGAGTGTACTTGAGCGGTGATTCTCGGCCATCCCCAGCCCTGTGCTTCCGGCGTGAGACTGGCGAATAGTGTACTTGAGCGGTGATTCTCGGCCATCCCCAGCAGAACTATGCCTGGACCGGCTCGGGATGGTAGTGTACTTGAGCGGTGATTCTCGGCCATCCCCAGCCAACGATGTCATTGTCATTCGTTGCAACGGAGTGTACTTGAGCGGTGATTCTCGGCCATCCCCAGCGGCATGAAACCGGGTGCCGGCAAATTGGGGAGTGTACTTGAGCGGTGATTCTCGGCCATCCCCCAGCCAAAGCAGTTCGGGGCCGGTCCAGCGCGCTAGTGTACTTGAGCGGTGATTCTCGGCCATCCCCAGCGTTACCGCCATCGTCCCGACGTTCAACCGCAGTGTACTTGAGCGGTGATTCTCGGCCATCCCCAGCGACCCATATGCGGGTTCCGGGACGACGTTGAGTGTACTTGAGCGGTGATTCTCGGCCATCCCCAGCCCCGGGGCGGTGGGGGAAACCCAGAACTCCAGTGTACTTGAGCGGTGATTCTCGGCCATCCCCAGCCTGAGAGAAGCGATCGCCGACTGCGCCGCCAGTGTACTTGAGCGGTGATTCTCGGCCATCCCCAGCGGATTTTTCAACTATCACGGCGGCGGCTTAGTGTACTTGAGCGGTGATTCTCGGCCATCCCCAGCCCTTGACGGTGAACGTGTACACGTTCAGATAGTGTACTTGAGCGGTGATTCTCGGCCATCCCCAGCGAGACCTGCTCAAGCTGATCCCGCCGCGTAGCTAATAAAAGTTCTAAAGTCGTCCTCTAAAGCCGACCATTCTTCACCGTTTGGCCACCTTCCCGAAACGGAACCACGACCTCCCCGAAACTCCTGTCATACAGCCCACATGGCGGTACGTAACCTATAATCCCGTGGACTAATCAGAACGTATCTGGTTGGAAACCCATTTGTTGTCCGGCGATACGAAAGGAGAAAGTATGTCATACCAGAGGTTGGCTGCGGTCACTCTGGCAGTTGCTCTGTGCTTCACGCAGGGGCGCTCGCAAACCATGGATGATCTTTCCGGAAGCGGCGACACCAGCGGTGCCACGGTAAAGCAATGGGCTATCGCCTATGGCTCCGGATCGCTCTCGGGCCTGATCGTACCGAATACTTCCGGCTCAGGCTATTATCTCAGCGCGATCCAGCCCAACTCCTATAAGGGTCAAGACACGATCTTCGCAGCGCTCGACGCATCCGGCGGCGTCACCTGGGCAAAGGAGATCGATTGGTCGACGAGTGAGAAAGATTCATTCACCGTCAAACCTCTCTCCGACGGATTTCTCGTTACTGGCGTCGCACAGTCCTCGAAGACTCCCAATCAGAACCAGCTCATCTGGGCCAAATTCGACCAAAACTGGAAGCAGGTCTACGCGAATTCGTTCAGCGGTTCGGGAATAATCACGACCGGAAGCTTCAATTCAACTTCCGATGGCGGCCTGCTCTTTACCGGGACCCTGGTGATAGACGCCGGCACGGTACTTACATGCGCCAACACCATAATCTTCAAGTTGAATTCGGCAGGAACCATGCTCTGGAAAAATGTCCTCGAGTACTCGTGCGTGGACGTTGCCGGTCCCATGGTGGAAGTCAAGGATGGATACATAGTGGCGGGAGTCATGGGCGATCCGGTGACCAAGATCCCCGCTGTCTTCCTCATGAAACATTCCAAAACCGGCGCCGGGATTCTGTGGACCAAGCGGTATGCCGTGAATTTTGGAGCCGGGAGCATAACCTTGAACTTCCCTGGAGTGGTCTCAGCTCTCAAGCAGCTATCGGACGGCAATCTTCTTATTGTGGGAACAACCCACGAAATGAATCCGGTGCTTGGAGGCAATGATGCTCTGCTCTTGAAGGTCGAACCGGCGGGAGGTGGCATCCTCTGGCAGAATCTTTACGGAAGCAAGAGCGTCAGCGTCGGGTCGCAGAACGTGATCGAGAACTCCGACAAGAGCCTCCTCGTCAGTGGTTCTGCCGCCGATCTAAAGACAAATAACTTCAGCATTGTCGCGTTCAAGGTAACTTCCTCGGGTGCGGTCGGTACGCAGGTGAGAATCGGTTCTTCCTCCGACAACAACTTGGGTCTTGTCATGGCGACCAAGAGCGGCAGCTTCTACCTGACCGGCTGGCACTCAAAGTCGCTCGCCGACACGGGCACGCAGGCGATTTGGGGAACCGTAAATTCCACCAAACTTACTCCGACGTGGCTGAAAACCTTCTCGGGGAGCAGCGGCATCGAGGTGGCGCTGGCCACCACCACCGGTTTCTTCGTCACCGGAGGAACTACAACCTATGGTCCCAACGCGGCAAAAGGAAATGTCTTTGGCATGGTGCTGGACAGCAGCGGCAATTATGCGAATTGCCACGTGTCGCCCCTCACCTTGACGGTGACCAATCCGGGCATCACCTGGACGCCGGCCGCACTCGTTGTCGATACGCCTCAGCTCAAGGCGCTGACCGAGGGAAAGGTTGCCGGGACTACCTTGCCGGTCACCAAGGCAACCCTCAAATCGACCGTCATCTGCCCGGCAATCATGGCGCAGTTGGCGGGGGACGATCCGGATGATTCCTTGATCCCGGGCGCCTCCTGCGACCAGGAAGCGGCCGACCCGTCCGAACCGGAGAGGTAAGTTGAGCGGGCAGGCTGCCCGGCAAGAGAATACTGGATTCCGCCGTGAACCGGCAAAGGCACCCCCGGGTGCTCTGAACCCACGGCGGAATCCCGTCTATCCAACAACCGATTCAACATTTACGAATGCTCTCAGCAGTCTTCCTCAGCCCCATCATCGGGATAGAGCCGCGCGCCGCCGCGACTGCCGCGCCGGGCGGCATCACAATGGCAAGGATGGTATGATCACGACGCACGGAGAAGGGACCATGAGAGCATCGCTTTCGGCTGCGTTGTCGGTTAGCTCTATGTAAAGGATCGGACCTGGTGGTGTTATGCTCGCGAACTACCCGTCTTTAGTCCGATTCCTTCGGCAGCAAAGCATTTACATCGCCGTTTCGGCGGTTGTCGGTGCCATTTTCTGGGCCGACGGACAGCAGATCAATCCTGCCACGGTTTTGGCGTACTCTCTCTGTATTGGGAATCTTCTCTCACCCGCAATAGGTCGGGTTGAGTTCCTTTATGCGGAGAGGCCATTTCCTTACAACCTGCTGATTTTCCTAACTGTCCTACTTGTACTGACGGTCCCTATTTACCTGATCACGACCATAGTTGTGTGGTTGATTGCTCCACCGGCTCCGCAGTCGCTTTCCCATCTCATACGAACGGGATGGAAGTTTCCCTTCCTGGTCACGTTCGTCTTCGGTCTGGTCTCGTTTCTGTATCACACCACAAAAGACCGGCTGGTGCGGAGCAATACCGAACTCCAGCGATCGGTGGAACGCGGTGCCGCCCAGCTTGAAATGCAAGAGATGGAACTGCAGCGCGCCCGGGAGATACAACAGTCGCTGCTTCCCAGGGAAATTCCCCAGCTTCCAGGCTTCGAGGTCGCGGGAGCATGGCTGCCTGCTCGTTCTGTCAGTGGGGATTATTATGACGTGCTCCGGCTGGGTGGCCATCGGCTGGGAATCTGCATCGCCGACGTTGCCGGAAAAGGTGTATCCGCAGCTCTGCTGATGGCCAATGTTCAGGCCGCGGTACGAGCGTTTGCGAATGACTCCGAGAACCCAGCCCGGCTGTGCAGCAAAGTCAACAGCCTGTTGCACGAGAATATTGCCATCGGAAAGTTCGTGACCTTCCTTTACGGAATCCTGGATGCAGAAACGCGTACGTTTCAGTACTGTAACGCGGGCCATCTTTACCCCATCCTGGTCTCTGCCGATTCCGTCCGCGTCTTTGAGCAAGGTGGCGCGGTGCTCGGCGTTTTCCCGGCCTGGAGCTATGAAGACTCGATCATCGAGTTGAGGGCAGGGGACCGGTTGCTCCTGTTCACCGACGGCATCACCGAAGCGGCAGACGCAGACGGCCGGGAATTCGAGGAAGCGAGCATCGCAACATTTGCGAAGTCCAATGTTGCACTCTCCGCAAACGAGTTGAACAGCCGGTTGCTCGCGCAAGTTACCGCCCATTGCGGCGCCCAGTTTCAGGACGACGCAACTCTCCTGGTCATCGCCGCAAATTAGAACGAAAGCCCAGGGGCATCGCCAGTCCGGGAAACGAAAGTTCCCAATCCGTCTTCCCATCCCGGCCATTCAAACCTGCGAATGGTTGTCATGCACTTGCCGGCATACCCGCCTGCGGGAACTCTTCCGGGTTTTCAATGCTGGAAGTGATTGAATAGCGACCCGGAGCAATCGGCAAGCATCTACTTAGCAGTAAACGCCTCGCCGGTGAAGGGAACCGTAATGAGCACGCCGAATGCTAGCCCGCATCAAAGTGGCAGCGCGCCAGTCTTTAACGAACCCACATTCCTGATGTGTTCCCCCGAGCTTTACGACGTCCACTACGTCATAAATCCCTGGATGGAGGGAAACGTAAGCCGCACCTCGCGCGCCCGGGCGGCTGCGCAGTGGGAACATCTGCGGTCCGCGCTGGCCCAGGTGGCCCGCGTGATGTTGGTGGAGCCCCAGCCCGGCTGGCCGGACATGGTTTTTACCGCAAATGCAGGGCTGGTGCGGACGGGAGTGGTGGCCATAAGCCGGTTCACTCATCCGGAACGGCAAGGGGAAGAGTCGCATTTCCGCAAGTGGTTTGATGACCGGGGTTTCAGTGTTTGCGAGATGCCTTCGGCAACTCCGTTTGAAGGGGAAGGCGATGCCCTGTTCGAGGCAGATGGATCACGGCTATGGGCAGGGCATGGAGTTCGAACCAAACAATCCAGCCACCGCCATCTCCGGGACTTGTGGGGAGTCGAAGTCATTTCGCTGCGGCTCGTTGACCCGCGGTTTTATCACCTCGACACCTGTTTCTGTCCATTGCGGGGCGGATCCCTCATGTATTTCCCCGCAGCCTTCGATGCCAAGGCAAATGCAAAGATCGAAATGCGCTATTCGAAAGAGCGGCGCATTCCCGTCCGCGAACCCGACGCGCTGCGCTTTGCCTGCAATGCAATCAACGTAGGCCGGTTGGTCCTGTTGAACGAGATCAGCAGCGAATTGAACAACCGGTTGGAAGCGCGCGGCTTTCAAGTCGTGCAGGTCCAGTTGACGGAATTTCTGAAGGCTGGCGGGGCAGCCAAGTGCTTGGCCTTGCGCCTGAGCGAAATGGATACCACGCACGCGGCGAAAGATCCCGGCCAGGCGGCGTAGGAAGAATCGTCGCGGCTTCTGAGGGCGGGCAATTAAAATCAGGGCGCTACTCGCCAAACCGCGCGCCCGGGTCCAGCCTAGGCCGCCATCCACTCCATCGCCCGTGCAATGTAATTTTTCATATCGCGCCGCTGCACCACCGCGTCCAGGAATCCTTTTTCCACCAGAAACTCACTGCGCTGGAAACCTTCCGGAAGCTTCTGCCGGATCGTCTGCTCGATCACTCTCGGCCCCGCAAAGCCAATCAGCGCTCCCGGTTCGGCGATATTCAGATCGCCCAACATGGCAAAGCTCGCCGTCACTCCGCCCGTTGTCGGATCGGTCAGCACGCTGATGTAGGGAACCTTGGCGCCGTCCAGCCTCGCCAGTGCCGCCGAAACCTTGGCCATCGTTATCAGTGAGATGGTGCCTTCCATCATGCGTGCTCCGCCCGTGGCCGAAATCACCACCAGCGGCACCCGTCCGGCCAGCGCCTTTTCCACCGCGCGGGTAATCGTCTCACCCACTACCGCGCCCATGCTGCCGCCGATAAAGCCGTACTCCATGGCTGCAATGATCACCTCGCGTCCGTTGATATTGCCACGCGCGCTCACAATCGCGTCTTTGCGCCCGGTCACCTTCTGCGCCGCCTTCACCCGCCCCTTGTAGGGTTTCAGGTCGCTGAATTCCAGCGGGTCGGTCGTCACCAGGTTGCCGTCTTCTTCCGTGTACGCGCCGTCGTCAAACAGGTATCCCAGGCGGGTCCGGGTATCGATGCGGAAGTGCTTGCCGCACTTCGGGCAGACGCGGAAATTCGCATCCAGGTCATCCTTCCAGATAATCTGCCGGCACTGTTCGCACTTCACCCACAGCCCTTCGCTGCGCATCTTGCGCTCGCCGCTCGTGTCCAGTTCCTGCGTTTCCCGCTTAAACCAGCTCAT
>Ga0181520_10001673_pt1 | contig 44320 bp, 27 predicted proteins | sample PEATcosm2014_Bin_29_FD_132451 | JGI IMG/M metagenome (GOLD analysis project Ga0181520, IMG submission 132451) | Peatland microbial communities from MTU Mesocosm Facility, Houghton, MI, USA - PEATcosm2014_Bin02_30_metaG | ecosystem: Environmental > Terrestrial > Soil > Wetlands > Peat | place... | reverse complement strand
TCACCCGGCGGCGCTCCAGACTATTGCAGTCCCCTGGCGTTCAATCCTTTGCCCAATCGCCTGTTCCGCAATCGGCGCGATGGCACGTTTGAAGATGTGACCACACGTTCGGGAATCGGTGCTCAGTTTGGTGGCTCGATGGGCGCCATCTGCGCGGATTTCAGCGGCGACGGCTGGCCCGACATCTTCATCTCCAACGATCTTCGCCCCAATCAACTTTGGATCAACCAGCACGACGGAACCTTCAAGAACGAGGCACTGCTTGCAGGCTGCGCCGTGGATCGAGACGGGTACTCGCAATCCAGCATGGGCGTAGATGCCGGCGATCTGCGGGGTCGCGGCGTTGAAGATCTTGTGGTGGCCACCATCGGCGGACAACATGCCGACTTGTTTGCCAACGACGGCAAGGGATGGTTCGACGATATGTCCTATGAGAGCGGGATCGCTCGCGCTACACAGCGATACACGGGGTTTAGTATCGGGATGCTGGACTACGATAACGACGGATGGCTGGATCTGTTGATCGTTAACGGAGCGGTCCGAACCATCGAAGAAGAAGCCCGCAAGGGGAGCATGTATCCGTATGCCGAACCCAACCTCTTGTTGCACAACAAAGGCAATGGGCGGTTTGAAGACGTCAGCAGCAGCGCCGGAAGCGCCTTCTCCGGTTTGGCAGTGGGCCGCGGGGCAGCCTTCGGCGATATCGAAAACGATGGAGGGATCGACGTCGTGGTGGTCGACAACAGCGGCCCCGTGCGACTTTTGATGAACAACGTGGGGCATCGAAAGCCGTGGATCGGATTGCGCATGGTGGGAGACAAATTCCATCGCGATATGCTGGGGACACGAGTGGCTGTCTTTCGTCGCGACGCGTCCCCGATTTGGCGGCGCGTTCATGCAGACGGAAGTTACTGTTCGTCCAGCGACCCCCGCATCGTGTTCGGTTTGGGCGACGCTCCCGAAATCACCAAGGTGCAGGCCCACTGGGTGAGCGGAAGGGTTGAAGAATGGACCGGATTGCCGCTGGGAAGATACACAACGCTGCGAGAGGGGAGCGGCGTGACGGTTACAGCGCCATGATGGGGATCCGGAAAAGGACCGTTTTGTTGGCGATCGCGCTCGTTGTGGCGAGCGAAAGCGCAGGTTCGGACGTTTGTGCCGCCCAGAGCGAGCCTCCGCAGCCTCCAAGTAGGCAGGTCGATCTTATTGAAGTTCCTCAACCAGACCTCGCCGGAGTGGATGCTCCGGTCAAGGACCAGATTCGCGCCTCCCAGGCGGGGCTCGCGGCGGCTATGGCGCGAAGCGACGCTCCTCGCGCCCGCTTGACCGCGGCTTTTGGCGCGCTGGGACAAATCTACCAAGCCTACGGTTTCGACGACGCCGCGCTGGCTTGCTATACAAACGCAACTCGCCTCGATACTCAGTCTTTTCAATGGTTTTATCTCTTGGGATACTTGCGCCAGAAGAACGGCGATTCCGAGGAGGCGGCGCGCGATTACCGGCGCGCCCTCGCTCTGAATTCAAGCTATAACCCCGCCCTGCTGCGCTTGGGAGCACTGGAACTTACCCTGGATCATCCCGCCGCGGCCAAGGATTTCTTCACCAAAGCGATGGCGCAGCGGCATTCCTCGGCCGCCTTGACCGGACTGGGCAAAGTGGCCTTGACTGAGTCTCAATACGGCGCCGCCGTGAAAGATTTCACGGAAGCTTTAGCCCGCGAGCCGAAAGCTTCCAGCGTCCACTATCAACTGGCATTGGCTTTTCGCGGGCTGGGCGATATGGCCCACGCTCAGGAACAACTGCAAGCGCGCGGTGAGACGGAGCCTGACATCCAGGATCCGCTTCTCGACCGGATCTCTCTTCTCAAACAGGGCAGGCTTAGCCTGGTTCAGCGCGGCGGAGCGGCGATGCGGGAAAACCGTTTTGCCGACGCCGTCTCCGCATACGAACAGTTGGTCCGCCTCGATGCCTCCGACCCCCTTGCATTCGAGTACCTGGGAGTCGCTCTGGCCCGGCAGGGAAAGCGCGACGAAGCTCTCAAGCAATATGCGCAGGCCTTGCAACTCGACCCGAGCAGCGCCTCTGCGCACTACGACATCGCCATCTTGCTGTTACAAGAGCGGAGAGAAGAGGAGGCCATCGTCCATTTCCGGCAAGCGGTCCAATTGGATCCAGGGCACGTAATGGCTCATTTTCAGTTGGCCAATCTCCTCATGCGGAGAGGAAAAGACGCTGGCGCTGAGAGGGAATATGAATCGGTTGTCTCGCTTGACCCACGCAATGGATTTGCCCGTTTGATGCAGGCGATGGCGGCGGTTCACGCGGGCTCGTACGCACGGGCGCGGACTCTGCTTGAGGACGCCGCGGCGGCGCTTCCCGGCGATCCTGACATAGCTGACGCGCTGGCGAGAGTATTGGCGGCTGCGCCCGATGCGGCCGTGCGCGCCCCGGGCCGCTCGCTGCGCATTGTCGAGACTCTCGTGAGGAATCAGCAAGGCAACCCGTTGGAGGAGGGAATTACTCTGGCCATGGCCCTCGCCGCGGTTGGTCAGTTTCAAAAAGCAGCCGCGTACCAGCAAGCGCTCATCGAGCAGTTGGAAGCCTCTCACCAGGACGCGCTGGCGCGTTCCTTGCGCCAGAACCTGATTCGCTACCAGCAGGGAAAAACATGCCAAGCGCCCTGGGCCGGCGACGATCCGATCTTCACCCCCGTTCCAGGCAAAGTCGAACTATCGTCGGGAGTGGACTCGACGGACGCACTTCCCTAAAGCCTCTGGGCTGGAGCCAAGCAGGATCGCGGCCATGACGGAGACTGGGAAGGGGTAGATTTGCTTTCGCGCAACGAGCGCATGCTCTTCAAGGGGATGGAATACCGCAGGCCAGAAACAGAGGCCCCGCTCCCGTTGGGAGCGAGGCCTCAAAGAAAGCAGTGTTAACTGCATTTAGAAGTGGATTTTGCCTGCGAGTTGGAACTCTCTGGGATCGGCCGTGGAGGTGATCAGTCCGAAGTTCCCTCCGTTGACCGTGGTTCCGATGCCGCCCTGGTTTCCGTTCGCGATCCATTGCGGGTGGTTGAAGATATTGAAGGTCTCCGCGCGGAGTTCGAAGTTGGCGTGTTCCGTGAAGCTGAAGATTTTGTGCATGGCTATGTTCCAGTTTTGACTACCTGGTCCACGCAGTGCGTTGAAGGGCAGGTTGCCCCAAGCACCCACAGCCGGGGTCCCAAAGGTTGGATTATTCACCCCGAAGCCCGGGCTGAACCATTGCATGCCTGCGGAGGAACGCACCTTTGGATAGTAAACGGACCCTAGCAGATTCGGCCGGTTGGTTCCATTTTGCAGGCCATTGCTGCCCTGGTTGCCGCCAAGAGTGATGTTGAGCGGCGCTCCTCCCTCGAAGACAGAAGAGCCGGCCAGTTCCCATCCTCCCAATAGCTTTGAGGCCAAGGCTGTGGAATGACGGAAGAACGGCAGGGACCATTCGTATTCGAGGAAAGCCACCTGGTGACGGTCGAATGTCGAAGGCCCCCAATCGAATTTCCAGCCCGCGTAGGGGTTGGAAACATTATCCAGGTCGAACCCGTTCCCGCTGCTTTGGCTGGTGTCGTAAGCGTGGGAATAGGTGTATCCGAACTGGGCCTGCAGATCCTGGTGAATATTCAGGTGCAAATCCGCCTGGATGCTGTTGTATTCGCCGTTAGCCTCGTTCATGAACTGCTTGATTCCCGCGAATCCGGCGTACGGAAGAAGCTGGTTGTAGTTGCTGCTGCTCGCAATCAGCCCAGGAAGTGCCGTAACGGGCGGCAGGTTGATATCCCTGTCGTCGCTCTGGTGGCGCAGCAAGGTGCCAACGTAGGACACATCGAAAATGGTGCCGGCGCTGAGCTGGTGCTGAATTCCAGCACTGTACTGGGTTGTCGATGGCAATTTGTAATTGTCCGCTTCAATCCCCTGGATGCTGGCTACCACGATCGGCGCCGTCAGCGTGGTTCCAGTGGCAGCGCTGGTCTTGGGACTTTTGAGCAGGACGTTGTTGAAGTTGACCGAGGCATTAGCCGGAACGTTAGTGGCGCCGTCATACATGTCGTTGCCCTGAATGCGCTCGTACATGACACCGAGGCCGCCCCGAACCACGGTTTTCCCTTGTCCGGTCAGGTCGTAAGAGAAGCCGAGACGCGGACCCCATGCGTTCCATTGGTTGTCCGCCAATCCTCTCGGGATCCCGGGCGTGACGCCCCCGATGCCGATTCCATTCAGATAGAACTGGTAAGAGCCCAGGATGGATCCGGAGCCGGCACCCAGCCCAGGAGTAATGGCCGTGCAGCCGGGATCGGATGGGCCGCTACAAAGGTCGCCGGCGCTGTCGAACTTGGCTGCATTGGCAGGGTTGTAGAGGTTCGGATAGAAGTCAGAGGAGTGGCTGTTTGCCTCGTAGGTGTGCGGAATGCCGTCCCAGCGCAGGCCCAGGTTCAGGGTCAGCCGCTTGCTTGCGCGCCAGTTATCGCCAAAGTAAAGCGACGGACTGATGGCGTTCCACGTGCCCGCCTGGTGCACCGCTGACTCGTTGTAGCTTTGCGCCAATCCCAGCAGGAAGTCGGCAAAGTCGTAGTTGGTGTAGTATCCGTTGAACCCGAAGTTGCCCTCCACCGGGGCGAATGCATCCTGCACCTTGCTGAAGTACGCCCAGGTTCCCCCAAACTTGAACTGGTGCGCGCCCTTGACCCAGGAGACATCGTCGCTAACCGAGTAGTCCTTCGCCACGTTGTTCCACGGCGACCAGTTGGGGCTGTAATTGGTCCCGGTCTGCTTCTGCAGAGCGATGGACGGCATTACGTTGCCCGGAATCGGTCCCGTGAAGACGCGGTCATAGGTATAGTCTGTCGGCGCTGCCAGCTTGGCGCCATACGCCGCGAAAGGCAGAATGTGGATTTGATTGGAGTCGTAGTTGAACGCAGTCTCGTTCACCAGGTTGGGACTGATCGCATAAGCGCTGTGGATCACCGCGCTGTACGCTGGATTCCCAAACGTGTTGCCGACGGTGGGCACGTTGTCGCCGCTCCACATCACCGTGGCGAAGCCCTGTGTGGTCTGCTCGGAGACCCAGTGACCGAACACCGAGAATTTGTCGCTGAACTTGTGATCGATGCGAACAAGTTCTTCCGTTATGTCGTTCGGCTCGGCGACCGGCAGATTGAAATACGAGTTGGCGGCAGTTGAGCCCTTGTTCGGCGCCGGGAAGATCTTCCCCTCCGTCAGCAGCACCTGCGCATCCTTGTCGAGCAGCGAACTGGGGATAGCGTTGTTCGGGAAGGTCTGGTCGCCGTTGCAGGTCGTGACCCCGTTTGACGTCGTACTCGAACTGAGCGGTACGCCGGCAGCCGCGAAGGCGGTCTGCATTGCCGAGTTGATCTGGAAGGCGCATGGCGTGGACGGGGTCACTCCCGTTCCCGCGAAATTGCCCTGGTACTCGGATGTCATCGGAACCAGCTGATTGATGACTCCAGTGCTGTTCACGAACCTTCTCCACTCCTGGTTGTAGAAGAAGAAGGTCTTGGGCTCGCTCTTGTTGGGATGGAAACTGACCGGGCCGCCAATGTTGGCGCCGAAGATGTTGTAGCGCAGTTCGCCCGCTTTGCCCGGGTTGAAGTAGTTCTTGGCGTCCAGATAGTCGTTGCGGAAGAACTCCCAGCCTTCTCCGTGGAACTGCCTGGTTCCCGACTTGAACGTGGTGCTGACGGTCCCGCCCGAAGAGAGTCCATACTGCGGGCTGTAGTTCGACGTCATGGTGCGGGCTTCGGCAATGGCTTCCAGCGAGGGCGAGACAATCGGAGCGCCGCCGCCGCCGCGGTCCGCAGCTTCGCCGCCATCCATCAGCCACAGGTTGTGGCTGACACGCTGGCCATTGAATTCAACGGCTGCGTCCGAGCCCTGCGAGGACGGCACTTGGGTTGAGCCCTGCAGGCTGACAGCGCCGGGAACCATCGCCTCCATCGACACGAGGCTTCTGCCGTTCATCTCCAGCTTCTCGATGTCCGTGCCGGTGATCATGTTGCTCACCTCGCCGGTGTCGGTTTGCAGGTGGAGGGCCTCAGCTTCGACAGTTACGGTCTGAGTCTGGGCGCCAACCTGCAGCGCGAAGTCGAGGCGCAGGCGATCGCCCACCTGCAGCACCACACCGGTTTTAGCGAGCACCTTGAAGCCGGATGCCGTGACCTTGATGTTGTAGCGGCCAATGGGCAGATCCGGGGCGACATAGCGCCCGGCGCCGTCCGAAACTAACACCGAACTCAGGCCTGTTTCAAGGTTGACGATGCTGATGCTGGCGTTTGCAACCACGGCGCCGCTCGGGTCGCTGACGGTCCCGAGGATCGTTCCTTCTTGCGCGATGGCCTGGTGTGCAAAGAAGAGCAACGCCGCCCCAACCACAAGCAGCCAGCTTCTCCCTCGCCCTGAGTTCATGCGAGAAATCCAATGTGTCATAACTAGCCTCTCCTTTCCGAAGCGTGATAATTCACGCCAGGGTATGCAATTCTCGAATTCCGCTTATCGGTCTCATTTCAGGCTCACAGGAACCCTTGCTTTCGGAGAACATCTCTGCGAGCCCCAGGCCCTTTGTCCAATGCCCTCCCGGGTCGACTGCCACCAACCTACAGAGCGCTCACCACTTCCTTCGGCAACTAGTTTGAGGAGGTCCAGGCAGTGTGCAATTTCATTCGAAATCGATTTAGAAAATCGATTTACTGCAGTGAGACGGCTATTTCACGCTGTCTTTTCCTCCTGCAACATTGCCGCACGAATCTGATCAGCTACGTTACTTGCCGTCAAGGGGTATCACGGTGTGTATATGGGGAATAACACCGTGAATCACGCGAAACTTCGGCGAACATGGTGCGAAGGAGGCTGAGCCGCTCGCGTGATCACATCAGCGGGGGCCGTCGGTAGATGTATTGCTTTTGGTTTCGCGCGTTGGAAGGCAGCGGACACTGTCAGAGTTGGAGTGCAGGAACTTGCCCCGCGCAACAGCCTCCAAATCTCGTGGAGCCGCGAAGCTGGTGGGAACAGGTTGTAGCTGAGTGCAAACAGTTGCGAGCTAGTGGTGTGTCTCACTCATCGGGTCAGTTTCAATTGACCAAAGGACTGGGCGGATTTGAAAGCGAATTCCCTCGGGGGCTAAAGCCCCACCGATTCTGCGGGTCTTATGTACGGGCTGAAGCCCGTACCCTTCAAGACCGATAAACAACGATCTGCTTGAGACAGACCACTAGTTCGCGGCTTCTTCGATGACTTCAAAGGCCCTGACTTCAGCGTAGTTCACCCTGGGCGAGAACGAGATCAGCAACATTCCTTGTCCGTTGGGATGGAGCCCGTGGAATTCCCGTACCACGGGTCGGAAGGCGCCACCGGCAGCCTGAATGATGTCAAAATCCTGCAGCAGCAGGACGCCGTTGCAGGTGACGTCGAAGACTCTGCAGCCCACTCCATGGCAGTACGCTTCAGGTACCAGTGAGCTGAAGAGAGATTCGAGAAAATGGAGCTTGATGGTATAACTGCCGGGCGGGACGGGTATGGCGTAGCTGAAATTTCCGTGTCTCTCAAGTTCGTAAAAGGCAGGAATCTTGGGCCGACCATGGGGGTTCGGCCCTATCCAAGTGCGTCCGTCAATGACGAACCTGCCTCCGCTCCAGGGGACGCCGTCACTGTCGATGAAATCGGACTGGCGAGCGGCGGAGATCCGGATCGGATTCAACCTTCCTGGCGTACCCGGCGTCAATTGGATCGCGCTTACGAAGGCGGGCTGCTGCCATAGCGAGCGCAACCCGAGATGAAGTTTGACGTCCTTGTCCGGTTGTACATCCTTGAACACCCGGACGTCTACTGCGGCGGCACCGGCGTCGGCAACCGGATCGAGATCGATCGGTAGGGGGATGGCCGTTAAGCTCCACATCAATGAGGCGAACGTTTTGCGCATCTTCTTTTTGATCGCCGTCGCTTTGCCGAAGGGGATCGGCAAAGTAGAGCCTCAATTCGTAAACTCCGGCCACCAATGGTATGTCATACTGGAAGGCCCTTTGATCTTGCGGCACCATCAGATCGGCCGAAACGGCCTGTCGCATTGTTTTAAACAAACCGGCGTCGGGGGCCGGCGGGAAAAGGTGAGCCGGTCCTGGCCGCACCTCGCCACCTTTATAGAAGCGATCCGCTTCCCAACGATGCCCCCCCGCATCGATATAAGCGCTTCCACTGTGTGACGCAACTCGGCCAACCGGTTCCTGACGAGACGCATCCCCTTCGGTCGGAGCTTTCCTCCGGTGGGTTGCAGTAATATCCTCGAGGGTCATCGTGTTTATGCTCCCGCTCTGATCCGATTCATCGAATCTGCCATGGAGAAGGTAAAGGCCCACTTACCTTGGGAGCGAGACAACCAAAACTCTGCTCCCGAATTGCCCGGCAGCCAATGACCTCTGAGAAATGACTGTTCCCGCGTACTTGCTTGCTGACGCTACTCGGGCAAGTCCACCTGACCGTCGATGTGGAACTTGCCATTGACAGCCGGTGCTCCCGTGGCCGGCTGGCGGCCGCCGATGCTGACAACATAATCTCCCGCGGCGACGATGGGGTTGCCGTCCTCGGTCACCATGCCCAGGTCGCGCGGCTTCAGCACGAAATGCACTGTCTGGCTCGCGCCCGGCTCCAGGTGAATCCGCTGAAATCCACGCAGAGCGTTCAACGGCGCGCCTTTGACGGCCGGGAACTTGAGATAGAGCTGGGCCACCTCGTCGCCGGCAACCGCGCCCTTGTTGGTGACAGTCACCTCGGCGCTGAGGTCTTGTCCAGGCGCCACGAGTTGGGTGGGCAGAGTCAGCCCGCTGTAGTCGAACCGGGTATAGCTCAATCCATAGCCGAACGGAAAGAGCGGTTTGCCGGTGAAGTACCGGTAGGTGCGGTTGCCCATGCCGTAGTCTTCGAAATTGGGCAACTGGTCCACTCCCTTGTAGAAGGTGACCGGCAGGCGGCCGGCCGGGTTGTTCTTTCCGCTCAGGGTTTCGGCCACAGAGGCGCCGCCCTCTTCGCCCGGATACCAGGCTTCCAGAATGGCATTGGCGTGGTCGTTGATCCAGTTGACGGACAGGGCGCTGCCGTTCATCAGCACCACGGCGAGCGGCTTGCCGGTAGCGGCTACTGCCTCCACCAGGTTCTCTTCCGGCTGGGGAAGGTCAATGCTGGTGCGGGCTCCGCCGAGGAAGCCGGGTTCTGTGACCGGCATTTCTTCGCCCTCAAGCTGGCTGGTGATGCCCACCACGGCAATCACCACGTCAGCGTCCTTGGCCGCTTCAATCGCCTTGGGGGACACCTCGTTCTCGACCTTGGCCCAAATCAGCTCTGCCTGGCGCTTGCCGTTGTTGCTGCCGTAGGTGATCTCAAGCGCGACCTTGCGGCCCTCCTCGAGATGAATGCGGCCGATGCCGGATGCCGGCCCCGACCCGCCGCCAAAGGCCACCGCGACCTGCTTGCCATCGGCCGTCAACCTGGCGAAACCCTGGCAGCGAATCCCCAGCAGATAGTCGCCCGAATCGGGAGGAGTAAGCGATCCCGACCAGCGCACGCCAAAGCTCTTCCTGGCGGCCACCTCGGGCGGCAGGTTCTTGTCGTCCAGCCTCAGATTCGGCTCCGTGCGGCTCACCAGCGGCGTGGTGCTCGCTCCGGGAGCGGGCCGTCCGCGCATCATGCCTTCGTTGTACTCGGCCTTCAGTCCCGGCTTGCCTTCCGGCGTGGTCAGCAACACGTCAGGTACCGGGTCCCCCTCGGTCCGTAGAAACTGCGTGCCGGGAACAAAGGTAATTGCGGCGCCGGGAAACTCCGCCTTCAGACCCTCCAGCACAGACACAATGTGAGTCGGCTGGCCGGCATAGTTGCCGATCAGGGGGCGGGTCTGGTCGGCAAGCGGGCCAACCACTGCAATCTTCTTGACTCCGGCCTTCAACGGGAGGAGGCCGTCGTTCTTCAGCAGAACCATGGACTCGTTGGCCAGCCTGCGCGCCTCAACACGGTGGGCCGCGCTATCCAGTTCCTACTCGTCGATCTTCGTGAAGGGAACCATCTCCGGCGGATCGAACATGCCAAGCTTGATGCGCGCGGTGAACAAGCGAATGAGCGCTGTGTCGAGAACGCTCTCGGGAAGATAGCCCTGCTGCACCGCATCGATGTAGGCTTTTTCGACCGGCTCACCAAAACGCTCGGTGAAGGTGACGCACTCGTTGTCCATACCGCGCATTACGGAGATGGCCGCGCCCTGTGCCTGGGTGGGCCGATAGCGGTGGTTGGCGGCAACATCCCTGACCGCGTCGCAGTCCGAGACCACATAGCCCTTGAAGCCCCATTTTCCGCGCAGCAGGTTCTGAAGCAGGAATTCGTTGGCGCAGGCCGGCTCGCCGTCGATGGCGTTGTAGGCACACATCACCGAACCGGCCTTGCCCTCGACCACGGCGGCGCGGAAGGCCGGCGTGTAGGTGTCCAGTTCATCGTGGCGGCTGACGTCCACATCGGCAAAGTGGCGGGTTGGCTCGGGGCCGCTGTGCACGGCGTAGTGCTTGGGGGTGGCGATGGCCAGATAGTAGTTGGGGTCGTCGCCCTGCAGACCGGTCACGTAAGCAACGCCCATGCGCCCGGTGAGGAAGGGATCTTCGCCGTAGGTCTCCTGACCGCGTCCCCAGCGTGGATCGCGGAAGATGTTCAGATTGGGCGACCAGAAATCCAGGCCTCCCATGATGCCGGTGTGGCCCTCGCGCGCATTCTGCACGTGCTTGATGCGCCCTTCGATGCCGATCTGGCCGGCCATGATGTGGATGCCGGGCGCGTCGAAAGTAGCGGCCAGGCCGATGGGCTCTGGGTACTCGGTGACGCCTTCGTTGATGACCCCATGCAGCGCCTCGCTCCACCACTGATAAGCGGGAATGTTCAGTCTCGGAACCGGCGCCGAGTTGTTCTGCATCTCCGAGGCCTTTTCTGCCAGGGTCATGCGGTGCACCAGGTCGGCGGCCCGCTGCTCGGCCGGAAGCTTGGGATTCAGGAAGGAATTGCTTGCTGCTTCCTGGGCGGAGGCCCGTTGGGGAAGGGCGCCAGCCAGAAGCGTTGCGGCGCACGCGACGATGCACGGGACGATGTGCAACCTGCGGATTGTCATGCGGATCTCCAAAGTGGGGTTGAAAGGAGTGCCATGCTTCAGCATGTGGGTGCGAATTGGGGTTTGCTGCGCCCTGGCACCCGGGGCTTGCCTGCCAGTCTCGCAGGAGTTCCGGCGGGACCGGCTATAAAGCGATTTATCGGGAAACCATACCAGTACCAGCCACGAATCGGCAACTTTACCGGATTGGGCGCCTTGGATTCGTCCGGCGCCTTGGCGGCGGCATTGCACACATTCCGCGGCCAGTCTTTTCAGTCGACAAACCGAAGAAAAGCGATTTACCATGTTGGCGGTTTCACATATTGCAATCCAGCAAGCATCCCGGCGTTCCAATAATTCAGCGCGAAATGCGCAATCCGACGATTTGTCGCGCGAAGCTGACAGCAGCGCTGAGAGCGCCGAGCGCGCTCCGAAAAGCCCGATTTGGTTCAAGGAGCCATCACCGAAGGAGAAAACAATGCCACAAGAACGAGATTCACTCAAGTTCAACCGGCGTGAAGCGATGTTGCTTTCCGTCGCGGCAGGGATCGGGATGGCTTCGGCCCGCGATGCCCATGCATCCGACGACGTGATGACGGCGTCGCATCAGGCGCCGGGAAACTGCACCACGCCGCGCAGCGCCATCGCCAAAACGCAATACGGCAAGGTTCGCGGTTTTCTCGATGGCGGTGTCTTCACCTTCAAGGGAATTCCCTATGGGCAAACCACGGCCGGTGAGAACCGATGGCTGCCGTCAAAGCCCCCCGCCCCCTGGAAGGACGAGTATCCGGCGCTGGTCTATGGCGCCAACTGCCCCCAGACCCTGCATCCCTGGGCAGCCGCCGAACAGACCTTCCTGCAGGAGTGGGACGACGGCTGGCAGAGCGAAGAGATGTTGAAGGTCAACATCTGGACACCAAGCTTGACGGGCAAGCGCGCCGTCATGTTCTACATCCACGGCGGCGGCTACAGCTTTGGCTCCTCCTACGAACTGGCCGCGCACGAGGGTGCGCAGATGGGCCGGCATCACGATGTGGTGCAGGTCTCTGTGAATCACAGGCTCAATATTCTCGGCTTCCTCGATCTTGCCGAAATCGGCGGCTCGGCCTACGAAGGCTCCGTCAACGTTGGGATGACGGACCTTGTCGCGGCATTGAAGTGGGTTCGGGAGAATATCGCCAACTTCGGCGGAGATCCGGACCGGGTGATGATCTACGGCCAGTCGGGTGGCGGGTCAAAGGTCACCACGCTGATGGGCATGCCGGCCGCAGCGGGCCTCTTTCATCGTGCAGCGGTGCAGTCGGGTGGCGGCGGCAACATTCCGTCGAGGGAACAGCAGCGTGTAGTTGCGCGGGTCGGGATGAAGGATCTGGGCGTGTCGCTGGACGATCTTGGCACGCTGCAGAAGATGGAGTGGTCAAAGCTCATCGCAGCGGGCAATGCGGCCGTCCAAAAGATCAACCCGCCCATGCATAGCCCCTTCGGACCCTTTTCCCCCGGGCCGCCAAGAGTGGGCTGGTCGCCGTGCGTCGATGACAGGAACATCACGCTGCGAAGCTTCTTCGACACCGCCCCCGAGACCTCAAAGAACGTGCCCATGCTGATTGGCTCGGTGAGCGAGGAGGGCAACCAGATGTCTTCACGGCCCAGCGAGGAGGAGTGGCGTGCGAGTCTGACCAAGGCCTACGGGGAACAGAAAGCATCCGCGCTGATCGCCGCGCTGAAAAAGTCCAATCCGAAAAAGGCCATCCGCACGCTCTCGTATATGTGCAGCGGCATCTCGGGCCTGAATAGCCTTCTGATCCGCAACAACGTGGTGAAGATGGCCAGGCTCAAGCACGAACTGAAGGCCGCGCCCGCCTATGCCTACTACTTCACTTGGCAGACACCCACGCTCGACGGAATTCCTGGCGCATGGCACACAGCAGACTTGCAGTTCTGCTTCGACAACACCAAACGCTGCGAGCAAGGTACCGGCAACACGCCGGAGGCGCAGGCGCTGGCTCGCAAAATGGCCACCGCGTGGGCGAATTTCGCGCGCACGGGAAACCCCAGCCAGCCGGGCCTCGAGTGGCGGCCCACCGATCCCGAACACAACCCGACCATGATCTTCGACAACGACTGCCGCATGACCGAAGATCCCGAAGGCGAAGCGCGCAGGATCCTGCTGAGCTAGTGTCTAGACCAAATGATTTGGTAATCAAATGTTAATCAGCGCGGGCGAGGACGCCCGCGCTACAGCCGACCAGGAGGTCGGCGCTACCTTCCCGGAATTGCCCAATCAAGCAGTCACGGTACTAGTTCCAGGGGGAGCACTGGCACCGACAGTTTCCCGGGACCGGAGCGAAGGTCCCGGGAGCCGCGTTCGCAACAGAACCATCCCAGGAGTCTCCAATGAAAGCACATTGCAAGACGATAAAGATCGCAACCCTGAGGGCGGGGTTGGCGCTGGCCTTGAGTCTGAGCGCTTACCCGGCCGCGGCGCAGAAGATTGTCGCCAACATCGACACCACCCAGACCGCTGCTCCGGTCTCGAATTACATCTTCGGAATGTTCATCGAGCACATCGGCAAGACCATGTACGGACCACTCTGGGCGGAGATGATCGACGACCGGAAGTTCTATTTCCCAATCGTCTCAAAGGACCCTGAGACCGGGGAACGGCACGATTTTCCGGGAATGCAGTTGCGCAAATGGCGGCCCGTGGGCGGCGATGATGTTGTCACCATGGACAAGGTTAAACCCTTTGTCGGCGAGCAAAGCCCGCGCATCTCGCTCGATGCGAAGGCGGGCCACGGCATCCGGCAGAGCGGCATCGCCCTCGTCAAGGGAAACCGCTACACCGGCCGCGTTGTGGTGAAGGCATCGCCCGGAACGCACATCGCGGTCTCGCTCGCGTGGGGCCAGGGGGCCAGTGAGCGCCAGACAATCGTTCTTGCTCCGCTCACTGAAACTTACAAGACAATTCCTTTCAGCTTCGCCGCGCAGGCTGATGCATCGGATGGCGCGATTGAGATTTCCGGCACGGGCTCCGGAAGTTTCCACCTGGGCGCCATCTCGCTCATGCCCGCCGACAACATCCATGGTTTTCGACCCGACACCATTGCGCTGCTCAAAGAGATCAAGTCGGGCTTCTGGCGTTTCGGCGGCAACTACACCTCGAATTACACCTGGTACAACGCCATTGGCGATCGCGACCAACGTCCGCCCGAGTGGGACTCTGCGTGGAGCCAGATGCAGACCAACGACTTGGGCATGGATGAGTTTGCCGAATTTTGCAAGCTGATCGGCGTGGAGCCCTACATCAGCGTGAACGCGGGCCTGGGCGATGCGCATTCGGCGGCCGAGCAGGTTGAGTATATGAACGGGCCGGTCAACACAAGAATGGGTGCGCTGCGGGCAAAGAACGGCCACGGTGAGCCGTATCGCGTGAAATTCTGGAACATCGGCAACGAGCCCTGGGGCCCGTGGCAGATTGGCCGGACCGATACACAGTACTTCATGCAAAAGCACAACGACTTCGCCAAGGCCATGAGAAAAGTGGATCCCTCGATTGTGCTGATTGCCTCCGGGGAGATGCTGGAAGACGGCAACGTGCCCGGACCCAAGCGCGCTCAGAACATCGGCAACCTCGGCCCGCTCTATTCCACCGACGCCGACTGGACTGGGAGCTTTCTGAAAAGTTGCATGGGCAACTTCGACGGAATGGCCGAGCATTGGTACGCTTCGCCCGGAGTGCACTTCGATCTGGAGAAGGCCAAGACTCTGGCACCGGATGCAAACTCGGATCAGGCCAACGTGAAGGTGACCCAGACCCTGCAGGAGTATGCGCGTTACCCGGCCAACATTGTGCGCGTCAAGGCGGAGGAATGGCAGGGTTACACGCAGAGATATCCCGCTATCTCCACAAAGAAGATCTTTCTTTCAATCGATGAGTGGGCCTATTTTGGCGGTGATTTCGGTCGCAGCCCCTCTTTGAAGCAGGCGCTTGCCTACGGAATGGTCTTCAATGAAATGCTGCGCCACACGGACTCCATCACCATGGCGGCGCACACCATGGGCACCTCGACGCTCGACTTCAACCAGACCGGCTCCACTCTGAATGGGCTGGGGCTCGTCTTCAAGATATACAGCAACACATTTGCAGGCACCGTGCCCGTGGCGGTCGGCGGGAACGCGCCGCAACCCGCGCCAAAGTACCCAATCGGAGGCGACCAGCCCAGGCAGAACTCCGGGAGCCCCACCTATCCACTCGATGTGGTTGGCTCGCTCTCGCCGGATCGGAAAACTCTGTATGTCGCGGTGGTGAACGCAACGGAATCGGCGCAGACGCTCGATCTGGAACTGGCGGGAGCACATGCCGCTGGCTCTGCCAAACTCCTTCGGCTCGAAGGCTCAGGGTTGAGCGCAGCAAACAAAGTGGGCAAGCCGGCTGAATTGGCGGTGAGGGAGACGACGGCGAGCGAACCGTTGACGGCAACCACAATTCCGCCCATCAGCGTCAGCATTTTTAGCATTCCGCTTCCATGATGAACCAGACGTCTGGTGGCACTACCGATCGGTCCGGGAGACTGGACCATGGGAAATGTTGGTCTCACCCGGAGCTGCCGCTCCAGCTTCCCAGTACATTTGTCGAACAGGTAGTTTCTCCTGTTCTCAATTGACTGAGCTCTCGGGAGCAACCATAACGATTGCTCCCGAGAATGCCCCTGTGACCAATTCTGCTCTGCGCAGCCCACATTCCAGTGGCATTGCCAGCGTGACAAAGTCACCGGACGTGCAACGATTGATCGCCAGCACCGCCGGTGATTCAGCTCGAGACATCCGTGACCACGCGATCCTGATACTGTTGGCGACCCGTGGCTTTCGCAGCAGTGAAGTGACTGGCCTGCGCTTGGCAGATGTGAACTGGGAGAGTGAGATAGTTTCGATCACACGTCCCAAACAACGCCGAGCGCACGAATATCCGCTCGTCAGCGCGGCCGGAGAGGCCATTCTGCGTTACCTTCAGGGGCACGTCCCTGCTGCGCGCAGCGGGAAATCTTCCTGACTTTCAAGGCACCGTTTCGTCGCCTTTCGCAGGGTGCGATCTATCATCTGGTCAGCACACGCCTTGCTGCACTCAGAATTCAAGTGCAACACAGTGGGCGCCTTGCCTGCGCCATGCCTGTGCTGGCCACTTGGTAGGGGAGAGGTTTTCGCTGAAGGAGATTGGCGATCATCTTGGGCACCCCAGTGCTTCTGCCACACGTATCTACGACAAGGTGGATTTGGCTGGGTTAAGGGAAGTCGAAAACTTTGATCTGGGAGGCCTACGATGAAGCTGGCTGCTCTCATCTCTCAGTACATTTCCTTATAAACAGGGCATTGGCATGCGGTTCCACACCGAGGCCCGCACCTTGAAGTCGTTCTGTCGAACCGTAGGCGACATCGCCGTCAGCGAAATTGCGACCGACCGTGTGCAGGCGTGTATTGCCGGCACGGGCCCCTTAACACGCTTTTGGCACCCCAAAAACTAGGTCCTCCGCGGCTTCTTTCGGTATGCATTAGCGCGGGGAGACGTTGGATGTTCCCCGCTTCCAAAGAGCATCCCCAAAAGCACCGGCTTTTGATCCCTGCATCTTCTCGCATGAAGAACTGCAGCGTTTGCTCGACGCCAGCGCCTGCTGTGGCGCCGCTAAATGCAAAATGCAACCTTACACTTGCCGCATGCTCGTCTTGTTGCTCTATGGAGCGGCACTGCGCATCATCGAGGCGCTGCACCTCACCCTCACCGATGTGGATCTGGATGCCAGGCTTCTCACAATCCGCGAGAGCAAGTTTTACAAGACGCGCTTGGTGCCAATGCGACCAGACCCCACCGGCGTCCTGAGATCTTATGTGGACCAACGTGCCAAGGAATACTCCCCCAAACCGGAGGCGGCACTGTTCATGACCCGCAATGGAATCCCGTTGGCGTGCTCAACGGCGGAAAATATCTTTCGCCGGCTGCGTGTCCGGGCAGGCGTGCTGCGTTACGACGGCAGCCGCTATCAACCACGACTTCACGATCTTCGACATGCCGCAGCTGTACATCGGTTGGTTTCGTGGTATCGCGAGGGAGCGGATGTGCAACGACTACTCCCGCAACTGGCTACTTATCTCGGCCATGGCCATAGCGCGGGTACACAACGTTACCTCCCAATGACACCGGAACTGCTTCATGAGGCCAGCACACGTTTCGAACGCTATGCCCAGGGAGGTCAGCAATGAACGATCACACGCTGCTGGGCCCTTGGGTGCGGCGCTTCCTCCTCGAATATCTCGTATCCGAGCGCAACCTGGCGCATAACACACAATGCGGTTATCGAGATGCCCTGATTCTCCTGTTTCCATTTGCCGCGGGGAAGCTTCATTTATCTGTCGATCGGTTGACCGTGCTGGACTTATCGGCGGACATGGTGCGTCCCTCTGTGGCCAGAGACCGTTAAGGAACTCAAGGCTCTCGTCGCAAATCGCCTCCCCACGGCAAATGTCCGTATGTGGTGTCAAGGCGAGCGGTCCTGCTGATTCCATGGAACTTGTCCGTCTGGCGCCACATAAATCCCGAGAACACATATCGCATCCGGCTCCTACCTCAGGTAATAACGCCCATGCGGCGCAGAGGAAATGGATGATACACACGCACAGGAGGAAGCCAGCGGTCTATCAAGCGCCGCATCCGGTCCCAAGGCACTCTGCCGTTTTGGTTTCGGTGCGACAGCGTCCGGTGCCACGCTTTCGGTGGAAATCAAAAAGGTATGTCGTCGTCTGAGATTTCTGTTGCTTGAGCGTATTCATCCGAGCCACCCGAAGGGCGCTGGTCGAAACTGGCAGCCGAGCTTGACGAACTGGCCGAGTTTGCAGAACGAGTGTACCCACCCTGCCCCGACCCGCCTGCGTTTTCATCTCTACCGGAAAGCAGGATCAGCTCATTCACGATGATTTCTGTCCTATAACGCTTTTGGCCTGACTCCTTGTCGTCCCAGCTCCGGGTCTGGATTTTGCCCTCGACGAAGATCTTGGTTCCCTTCTTCACATAGTCGCGCACAATCTCTGCGGTGCGGGTAAAGGCCACCAGATTATGCCACTCAGTGCGATCCTGCCAGTTGCCCTGTGCATCCTTCTGGCGGTCACTGGTAGCCAAGGTGAGATTGGCGACCATGGTCCCACTTGGCGTTGAGCGAATTTCTGGATCTTTGCCGACGTTGCCCAAAAGGGTTACCTTGTTGACGCTTCTTGCCATGTTCGTATGCTTGTTGTCCGATGCCAATTTGGCTTGTCTTTCGGACCCTTTCTGTAAATGGTTGTCTCCGTCAACCGACGAAAACCTCTGCATCTGTCCAAGTAGCGAGTTGCACAGCGAGCGCCGCTCAACCTTGAAGGCATGCAAGCCCTTCCTGTGAGATACCAGTATACTTCCGATTCCATCCAGTCGCCGTGCCCGGTCCTCGATTCGTTTGCACCCCTGTAGTGCCGCCCATAGCGCCCATATCCTTCAGTCTTCGACTTGGCGATTTCTCCCCTAGCGGGCTAACCCGGCTTCGTTGTGTTCTCCGCCAAACCAGGAATAGAGCGCTACTCCGGCAAAACAAAGCACTGGAACCATGTAGGCAGCCTGCAGGCCGCTTGAGTCGGCCAGCATCCCCATGAGCTTGGTCAACGCCGCACCGCCAAGGATGGCCATCACCAGCAGCGACCCGGCAGTCTTGGTCCTGTCCCCCATGCCCTTCAAGCCCAGTGCGAAGATGGTAGGGAACATGATGGACATGAACAGGCTGGTAGCCAAAAGGCACATGGCTCCCACCCACCCGGGCCGCATCACTGCAACCATGCCGAGAACGACGTTGACTGCGGAATAGGCTCCCAGGAGCGTGCGTGCCTTTACAAGTCGCATCAGCCAAGCGGAGCTAAACCGGCCCACGGCAAACGCCGCCAGCGTTCCGGTCAGCATATAGCCGGCAGCCTTATCGCCAACGCCGGTTGCCGACTCGACGTAAGGGATGAAGTAGCTCCATGTACCCACCTGGGCTCCGACGTAGAGAAACTGCGCCAGCACGGCCAGCACAAAATGCCGCTGAAACAGCGCTACATGCTGGGGTGGCCCGGCATCTTCCCGAGAGACGTCTTCGGCCCCGGCAGGAGGAAACCTGGTGAACGCCACCAGGATGGCCCAAAGCAGGACGATCACGCCCAGCACAAGGTAGGGCGTGACCACCCGCAGCGTTTCGGTGTGGAGATAGGCCTGATAGACGCCTTGCGCCTTCATGGTCGCGGTTTGCGCATCCGTCAGTTTCACACCTGAGAAGATGAACAGTGTGCCGATGAGCCCAGCGGTAATGGACCCCAGCGGATTGAAGGCTTGCGAGAGGTTCAGCCGCCTCTCGCTCGACGCGGTTGGCCCCAGTTGGGCGATGAATGGATTGGAGGCCGTTTCGAGAAACGACAGGCCGCTGGCAATCACAAACTGCGCAACCAGGAAGAAGCTGTAGAGGCCCATCTGCGCCGCGGGATAAAACAGCAAGCAACCTGTTCCCAAGAGCACGAGTCCGGTGATAATTCCGAATTTGTAGCCGAGCCAATGCATCAGTTGGCCGGCCGGCCAGGCCAGGAGGAAATAGCCCAAATAAAACCAGATTTGGATACCGGCCGCACCGGAGCGATTGATTTCAAACGACTTCATGAACTGCCGGATCAGGATATCGTTCAGGTTGTTGGGAATCGCCCACAAGAAGAAAAGCGCAGTCACCACCAAGAAGGGGACCATGCGCCCGACCGGAATCAGCGGAGCGTCCAAATCCTGCTGCCGAACTTTCTTCTCTGCGTCAAACGATCCCGATATGCCAGTAGAATTGCTCAAGATTCTATCCCCTCAAAAAACCAGCCAATATTCCGGCAACCAGGCATAAGGAAACGATTTCATTTTTCCCGTACGCACAAACTGCGGCAAATCGCTCCACCCTTTCTACTCAATTGCCGGTACGAATGGCAAATCCGGCCGGGCGGCTCGCAACCGCTTCCCGTTTTGGCCTTGTCCCGACCAGAGGTCATGCCGGGAGTGCTGGGACTCAGGACAATTCAGCCGAAGAGCGCATCCCGAAATCGCGCCGGAACACAGGGGGCGAGCGATTCGGATCGTGGCTCTTCCCTGCCCATCGACCGGTTATGGTAGATTGACTGGATGAATGATCGCAAATCGATGATTTGAGTGCTGTTCGGTGCTGAATTTGGAAGGCCGAAGCAAACCGGCATTCTATGCTCTGCGTTGCATCTTGAAAGGACAGCAGGTGATCGGGACCATGTCTTCGCTTGAAAAACGGCTGTTTCCTGCTTACGTTTTGTGTGGTCTGGCCGCAATTCTCTATTTACCCACTCTCGTCCCCATGCTTCCAACTGCATCCCCTTCTTATGTGTTTGGCTATAATAACCGGGCTGGCGTTGCGATTCTGCTCCTGGTGGTAGCCGCGGGAGCGATCTGGACCAAGGGAATGGGGCTCCCTTTTCTGGGACGTGCGCCCTCCAAACCAGTCCCTCTGAAAGTCCTGGGATATTGTCTGATCGCCGCGCTGGCGGGTTGCATTGCAATGTACGCGTTCGCTGGCCGTTTTGGAGGCTTTGGCGAGTCGGATTACGATCTAGACCGGTTGTGGATGCTCTCCAAGGGCAAGACACCCTATGTGGACTTTGAGTGGCCGTTTGGGGCTTGCTTTCTCTATCTGCCATTCTTTCTCAGAAACTTGCTTTCGCTCGATCTTGTCCAGGCATGTTATCTGTTCTGGGGTCTGAATGTGCTTCTGGGCACGTGGCTTCTTTATGCGATCGTCAACATGATCGATTATCCAACCTGCCACAAGACATCCATATTTATCTTGCTGTTCTGTCCCGTCACATTCTTATCCATTCTCAGCATGGGCACGCACACAACGTTGCTGCGATATAACTGCCCGCTCTTCTTCATTCTTGTGATTCACCGAGTATTCGATCGCGGAGGAATTGGCTGGAAGCTATTCTCCTGTGTTCTTTCGGTGCTCTTCACCATTATTCTTTTGTCCATTTCGCCAGAGACGGCGATCGCCTTCAGCTTCGCCTGTACGTGTATCTTCCTTTTGTCTTCTCCATCTTTCAAGGCGGAAGGTTTCCTGGTAGTCGCGGCCCAACTTTTTGCGCTTGCAGGAATCTTCCGTGCTGCGCTGAAGCTTCATGTCTTGGATACGGTGATGGCTTCAGGGGGGGGCGCGGACAGTTTGCCTATTCCATTTGCGCCCTACATACTGCTGTTCGTCTTCTCGCTCTTTCTATGCTCCTGCTATATTTTCCGTCGCTTCTTCGAGGGGCGGTTGCGAGACAACACCATTGGCCTGATTGCTTTTTCCATTCCAATGGTTGCTGCGGCCCTAGGACGATGCGACCCCGCACACGTCATCTCCAGCGGTGAAGCCGTTTTCCTGGTTAGCTTGTTCTATCTCTCCGACCGGGTGACGAGTTGGAAATGGTACAAGACTTCTTTTGTCGCAGTCATGATCGTTCTTCTGCCGCTGTCCTTTCTTTCCCTGTATCGGTCGTCCATTTCCAGGGTAGGGCGCAAATATCTGAGTGAGAGCAGCAACGATTCGACAACCGGATCGGTCTTGAACTACCTCGGTAAAAAATACATTGCCACGTTCGCCGGCCCGGCGAGACGAGCCAAATGGGAGGCACATCTCGCCAACGCGCGACAGTTCGCCGTACCGGAAAGAATTGATTTTTCTGCTGTCTATCCGTCATGGCACGGCGATTTTCTTGCGCCTTTCGGATACAACCCGACCGGTATTGGAAACTACCTGTCCGACCAAATCGATTATGGCTACTACGAGGGGACGGAAAACGCAAACACGATAGCCGCGGTGACAAGAAAGATCTCCGAAATGGAGGACAACCCTCAGCGGGCTCTCTTGCTGGCGGACTACTTCCATGTATTCTGCGAGGCCGACGCGGAAGGGGCAAGGTCGATGATTACGACATTGTCGGCTTTTCCCTATTTCGGACGAGCGGTTCACCTGCAGAGTGTCCACGCGCCAATGTGCAGTTACATTCTCGCAAATTACTCCTTGCGGGAAGTTCCAGAACAGAAGAATTTCGGTTACGGACTTTGGGTTCGCAAGGCAGCCCTTGAGCGCCAGTCGGCCCAATAGAGGTTTTCAATTCTGACGCCCCGGCCGCACCGTCGAATAGACACGGCTTAGACCAACTTGACGCTCCTCACTTACCGGTCAAGCACTGGGACGCGACCGCCTTCACCGCGCTCGCTGGCGCTGCACGCTTCAGGTAACGGTCACGTGAGATGATTGTCGGGCGCTCAACAAGGAAGTAGAACATCACGCCCACCGTCCATGTCGCCACAAGCACAACCGCAGAGCGGAAAGCCCCGCGCGTCAGCATGGGCTCAAGCATAGCCCGCAGCCATGGATCAAATGTCGTGTGTGTGAGATAGATACTGTAGGAACACAATGCGGTGCCCGTCACACACCAACGAACAAGCATCCCCGCACGGGACACCGGCTCCCATCTGAAGTCGTAAATGTACCGCAGCCAGGCAGCATAACCCAGCGCATACAGCATGAACAAAAACAAATCGAACAGCAGCGGTTGCGGATTCCAGAATGGAAGCACCAGAACCAGAACCAGAGGAATGGGCAGCAACCACCTGCACCATGTCCGGAGCCGGTCGAATACGGGGCGTTCGAAGACCAACAGATAAGACATCCACACTCCGACTATCAGTCCTTCAAAGTGCAGATGTGTTAAATAAAACCATTGGGCCGGTACGCCACCCGTAAGCCAATAAGTCGCCAGGCGCAGGATCAGAGACACGGGAAACAGCGCCGGAAGCAAGTATCTCAATGACTTGAGGCCCGCCCAACGCACCGACAGAAGCAGCACCATTGGCAAACAGAGATAGAAGTGCTCCTCGATGCAAAGACTCCATGAAACGCCGAAGCCAGCTACTCCAAGATAGTTCTGTAGAAAGACGCCGTAGTACCAAGGCAGCGGTCCAAAAGGGGGATGAAATGGCCGAATTGCCAAATAGAAGAGAATACCTGCGGCATAAGGCGGAAGTGTTCGCCACCACCGCGAGCGCCAGAGATTCCATAAAGTGAGGTTGTTATCGCGCAGCGAGCGGAAGCAGATACCGCCAATCAGGAAGCCTGAGAGCACGAAGAACAGCTCAACGCCGGAGCCCAGATTCGCGAACATATTTGCACCGGCAATCGGCAGTTTGAGTTCATGACTTAGGAAGACTCCGGTGATTGCCGCAGCCCTGAGTATGTCGAGGCCGAAGTTTCTTTTGCCAACACCCATAGCTCATTCACCCGTTCCGATTCGTCTACCTTACACTGGATATCGGGGAGATAAACCCAGCTTTCCAATGAAACGCCGTCACGACAAAACTGTTTGATCAATTTCGAGCTTGGCGCTCAAGCATTTCGGATGTCGGAGAAAAGAATTCGCTCATGCGCGGAATTCGAACGCTCAACAGAGCCACCATGAGCGAAACGGTGATCACCAGCAGAATCATCAGTCCCCTCTGCCGATAAAGCTTCTCTGGATTCTGGCAGGGGCTATCGTGCCTGAAGGCGAGCCGGAAGTACGCTGCCATGAGAGCACCGACGGCGGGAAAACACAGGATCAGTTCGATGCGGTAGCGAACGATGAATGCGCCAAGAAACAACATTGCGGTGGAAGCATAGGCCAACACCGAGACCAAGAGCGATTGCTCGCTATAGTGGGCGAATGACTTTCGATAACTTCCCGCGATGCTTGGATCGCCAATTTGACGGTATTCACTGAATCTCTTCAGTGCCATCAAGTATGCGCCAAACATCCAGTACGCCATCAACAGCGAGATAGGAGGCACCATGGCAGAGGTAACAAGGAACCATCCCAGCAGCATGCGGAGCGGGTTATTCACGGACTCGACCAGAACATCCAGATAGGGAACATCCTTGGCGCGCACCGGGGGGATGTTATAAGCGCAACCCATGGCCCAAAGCACTGCAGCCGTAATGAGGAATAGCGACGAAATTCTAGAAGCCAGAAACAGTCCTGCGGCCATCATCGCAAGCCACTGGACGTATGCTATGGGGGTATTGACCAGCCTCAATGCGGCAGGGCGATTCCGCTTGGTGGGGTGGAACCGGTCAAATGGCGCATCCAGTAACTCATTGATGACATAATTACTGCACGCTATCAGCGTTACCGAAACCATTCCCAGGATGAAGCGGACAGCCAACCCCTCCAAGTCACGGTGCGCTGCCAAGAGCGGCAAAAGAACTCCGGGAAGGACAAAGACATTCTTGATGGAGTGGTCGAGACGCATGATATAGACATGCGCCCGTATGCGCTGAGCCATAGACACTTTTGGTATTGCCGGTAGCGCAGCGTCCATTGAACTTCCTCCATGGCTAATTGCGGAATGCACAAGTATTGTCACGAAAAGCGGCAAGGAATGCAACTGGAAAGAGCACAGGTTTATTGCGCGGGCATCATGGAAGACATTTTCCATGGACGAAAGAGGGTATAAACTACAGGTACCTGCCTGAATTCAGCGTCTTTTGCGCTTGACTGCAACTCGTGGAAGTCACCTTGCAACTCTTCGCCACCGGTTTTCCTAGGATCATGGAGAAGTTGCATCTCCGGCCAAGATCCAGACTTTCCGATAGCCCGCCCGTGCCTGGGTTAGATACAAGCCCTGTAGCGCCAGCCATGCTATTCTAGATTGCTCGGATTGGCCAACTTGTCTTGAGCTGTTTTTCGCCCAACATGAGACGGAGAGAGGGAGCGGGATGAAACTCTTGAGTGCGGTGTCAGTTGATTGGCGATGGGGGCGAAATGCTTTTCTCCAGGTTCTGATTATGGCTCTTCTATTGCGGGTTGCTTGGGCCTTGGCAGTGCCAGTCGCGCCGGTGTCGGACAGTCACGTCTACGACTTGCTCGCACGTAATCTTGCCCAAGGACTCGGATTCTGCTGGGAAGCCGGCAATCCGACGGCACAATGGCCTGTCGGAACTTCGTTTATCTATTCCATCTTCTATCGTGTATTTGGTCTGAGTTACACGCCGATTATTGTCTTCAATATCATCCTGTCGCTGACGACCATCTGGCTTACCATGTTGCTTGCCGATCGTTGGTTCAATCGCAAGGTGGCGATCATAGCTGGGTATCTTTCGGCCTGCTGGCCGGTTGAGATCCAGTTTGCGACCATCCTGGCAAGTGAGTTGATCTTCAATTTACTGATGGTGACGATGCTGGCGATCTGGGCATCTACCAAGCTGAATCCCTGGTTCAAGGCGATCCTGATTGGTTTCGTCGCAGGTGCGGCGGTTTATGTCCGGCCCGTTGCGCTCTTTCTTCCAGCCATTCTGGGAGTCATTACCATCGTCAGCGAACGAAAACTCCTTCGACCCATCGCCACCACTGCTGTTGCCTGCATCCTGATGGCTTCGGTCGTTGCTCCCTGGAGTCTCCGAAATTCGCATGTTTTCGGGCGTTTCGTGCTCATGTCCAGCAACGGAGGAGGGGATCTTTGGCTCGGAAATAACCCCCTCGGGCAAGGGCGGGATTCGGATTTTCCTGCCTACACGATGAACATGCGGGATGTGGATCGCGATGTATATCTTGGGAAGCTTGCGACCACCTATATTCGGCAGTACCCCGGTCGCTTCGTGCTGCGCAGTTTCAAGAAGTTGTATTGGCTCTACGATCATGAAACGATCGGTGTCCACTGGAATTTGACCACTCTGGAGAATCTCTATGGCACACGGACGGTGTGGGCTCTCAAGCTGGTCAGCGATTTGTTCTGGTGGGTCGTCTTGCTATTGGGATTGGCAGGGACCTTGATGCTGATGCTTGAACGCGGTTCGATGGTGATCTTCAAGTCGCCGCTTCTTGTTGTGTGGGTTTACTTCAGTGCCGTGTACTCCATCATCCTGTCAACGGATCGATATCACTTTGGATGCTTGCCTTCGATCGCGATTCTGGCGGCGTTTGCCGTGTCCTCGATCTGGGAAAAAATCGGTTCAGGAACCCCAAACATTCTCCGTTCCGAAGCTTAGGCCACAGGCCTGGATGCTCAAAGCACCCGGGCCAACCACTTTCCGGTATGCGACAGCAGATTGCCCGCTATCTCTTCGGGTGTTCCTTCGGCGACGATCTTTCCACCGCCTTCGCCACCCTCCGGACCCAGGTCGATGACCCAGTCGGCACACTTGATCACGTCGAGGTTGTGCTCGATGACCAGCAGCGAACCGCCGCCGTCGATCAGCTTTCTGAAAGCTGTCAGCAGTTTGGAAACATCGTCGAAATGCAGGCCCGTGGTAGGCTCATCCAGGATGTACAGAACGCGGCTTGCCTGGGAGGGCTTGGCGTTGGCGTTGGCGGCGCGAACCTGCGAAAGATGCGCGGCGAGTTTCACGCGCTGCGCTTCTCCGCCGGAGAGAGTCGTGGCCGATTGACCCAGGCGAAGGTAGCCAAGCCCAATCTCATCCAGCACCGCCAGCTTTTCCATCAGCCGGGTCTGCCCGGCAAAGAACCGAAGCGCTTCTTTGACCGTCAGTTGCAGCACTTCATGGATGTTCTTGCCCTTGTACTGCATTTCAAGCACCTTGGCCTGATAGCGAGTGCCGTTACAATCCTCACAAGGTAACTCCACGTCGGCCAGAAACTGCATCTCTACCGTAACTGTGCCGTCGCCTTCGCAGGTGTTGCAGCGGCCGCCAGGAACGTTGAAAGAGAAATGTCCTGGCGTCAGGGCCAGCCGCTTGGCATCGGGTTGCGAGGCGTAAAGCTCACGAATGAGGTCGAAGCCCTTGATATAGGTGATGGGGTTGGATCGCGGGGTCCGCCCGATGGGAGTCTGGTCAACCAGCACCACATCGTTGAGCCGTTCCACGCCCGTCAAGGACTTGAAGACGCCAGATGGGTCGCTGCCGTCGCTCTGGCCCAGGGCCCGTGCCACGGCTCGGTATAGCACCTGGTGAACCAGCGAGGACTTGCCAGACCCTGAAACGCCGGTAATCGCCACCAGCAATCCCAGCGGAATCTCGACATCGAGCCCATGCAGGTTATTGGCCTGGGCGCCGCGCAGAACCAGCCGCTCCTTGCCTGGAGGCCGCCGCCGTGAGGGCACCGGAATGGAAATCTGCCCGGACAGATAGCGTCCGGTGAGCGAGTTGGGATTGGCCTCAATCTCCGCCAGGACACCTTCGGCCAGGAGCTTGCCGCCAAATTCTCCTGCGCCTGGCCCTAGATCGAGCAGGTGGTCGGCGGCTCGCAGGACATCCGCATCGTGCTCCACCACCAGAATCGTATTGCCGAGGTCCCGCAACTCTTCCAGAATCTTGATCAACCGCGCCGTGTCCCGGGTATGCAGGCCGATCGAGGGTTCATCGAGCACATAGAGCGTACCCACCAAACGTGACCCGAGCGAGGTCGCGAGTTGAATGCGCTGTGCTTCTCCGCCCGAGAGCGTCGAGGCCAGCCGGTCCAGGGTCAGGTACTCGAGGCCGACCGCGTCCAGAAAGCCCAGCCGCTGCCGCACCTCGTCCAGAATCGGCCCGGCGATCACTTCCTGCATGGGAGTCAGCTTCAGTGCGCCAAAGAATTCCTTGGCCTGGGCAATAGTCAAGGCCGCCGCCTGGCAGATATTCTTTCCGTTGATACGCACGGCACGGGCCTCGGCCCGCAACCGCTGGCCGCGACAGTCGGGGCACTCCGCATAGCCCCGGTACTTGCTCAACATCACGCGCACATGAAGCTTGTACTTCTTGCGCTCCATCTCCGCAAAAAAGCCAAAGATGCCCAGGAAGCTTCCCTTCCCGCGCAGCACCGTTTCCCGGGCCGGCTCAGGCATCTCCCGCCAGGGAACATCGAGGGGGATGCCGAGTTCGCCAGCCTGCTTGCGCAGATCCGCGTACCACGGCTTGTATTTTGGGCGTTCCCAGGGATCGATGGCGCCTTCGGCCAGGGTCAAGCCCTTGTCGGGAATCACCAGGTTCAGGTCGAAATCCACGGTATTGCCGAATCCCTGGCAGCGCGGGCAGGCCCCGAACGGGTTGTTGAAGCTGAAGAGCCTGGGTTCGGGCTCCTTGCCGGGGCGATGGCAGCTTTTGCACTCGTAGGCACCGGAGAATCTGTGCCGCTTGCGCTCCGCCGTGTCGTGGCGCGGCACCTCTTCAAACACCACCTCGCCGGCCTCGCGGTATGCAATTTCGGCGGCATCCACAATGCGAGACCGATTCTCGGCGCTGACCACAACGCGATCGAGAAGCACGAAGACCGGCAGGGTGAAGTCCAGATCGAGAAGCGACTCCGGTGTGGAGAACTCGAAGATACTTCCCTGCTGATAGAGCCGGTTGAACCCGGAAGTGCGCAGTTCCAAAAGGCGAGCCTTGAGAGCCTCTGTGTGCAGGGACCCAACGTTGGCGACAGCGGTTTTGGACTTGGCTGCGGACTTGGGCGGCCTTCCAGGGGCCTTGACACCCTTGATTGCCGGCTTGACGGCAGGCTCGGGCTCCGTTGGCAGGACCGCATTCATCGCGGGAAACAAGGCCTGGAGCCGGGTTCCCTCCCCCAGCGCCAACACTGCTTCAGCCACTTCGTCCATGGAGTCCCGCTTGACGAGGCCGTCGCAGAAGATGCAGTGCACTGTTCCGCAGCGCGCGTAAAGCAGCCGCAAGTAGTCGTAGATCTCGGTCGCCGTCGCAACTGTCGAGCGAGGATTGCGGGTGGAGTTCTTCTGCTTGATGGCGATGGCCGGGGCCAGTCCGTCGATTAGATCCACATCGGGCTTCTCTATCCGCTCCAGGAACTGGCGGGCATAGGCCGAGAGGGATTCCACATAGCGCCGCTGTCCTTCGGCATAAATGGTATCGAAGGCCAACGAACTCTTGCCTGAACCCGAGACACCGCTCACCACCGTCAATTTGCCGTGAGGGATCTCGCAGGAAATGTTCTTCAAGTTGTGCGTCCGCGCACCGCGGATAATGATTGCGTCATTCAAAGGGAAGGCACCGGGAAGAAATGTTCCGGCCGTGCCCCTGTAGCCTCAGAGACCCTCAGGACACAACCGGCCATTCTTCATTATAGGGTGCGAATCCCAAGGCGCACTTTGGGCATTGAGGATATATGTCATTCGATTCAACTGAATGAATTCTTACCCCGTCAGCGCCTAGACGCTAATCATCCGCAGGCTTCATTGCGGGAGCGTTTTGGGGAAACGGGGTTGATGCCTGCTCGTTAAGGGCAGATGAATTGACATTGCTGTTGTGGAAGCGAAGAGATAATTCGTTGCGACAGCAGGTCAGCGGCTATAATTCCCGCCAATCATCTTTATGGGATTTCTGTTCATCGTATTCGGGATTGTGATCTTTGCGGTCTGGCGAAATATCCAGAACGCCTTGGACCTACTGCGCTCCGAGATGGAGGCGCTGAGCAGCGAGACTCGCTTTTTGCGGACGCAACTCGCCGATTTGCGACGTGCGGCTTCGAGTTCCGCAAGCCCGCCGGTCGCAGCAAAGGAAGTTCCAGCAAATCCACCGGCCAAGGAATCGCAGCCGGCTCCGGCTGCCAGGCTAGAGCCAATGCCGGACCCCATGCCGACTCCGGCAAAGGTCACGCTGCCCCCGCCCGTTGCGGCGTTCCGGCACGCGGCGCCGATTGTGCAGCCTGTCGAGCCGGTTCGACCAGTTCCGCCCGTGACGCCTGTTCCTCCGGTGGCGCCTGTGCAGTTCCCTGCGGCGGCGCTCCTGATCGAACCGGTGCAAGAACCGGTGAAGAGTGCGCCCATTCCACCGCCTCCGATGAATGTGCCGAGCCCGGACGAATTCGAAACAAGGGCTTCAGCGCGGGAACGAATCTTCAGCCTGGAAGAGCGCCTGGGAGCGAATTGGCTGAACAAGCTGGGAATTGCGATTCTGGTGATCGGGTTGGCGTTTTTTCTGGCCCTGAAACTGGAGACATGGGGACCTGCAGGCAAAGTGATCACCGGCTATGCGGTGAGCCTGGCGCTGCTGGCCGGTGGCGTATGGCTGGAGCAGAAGGCCATCTATCGCGTCTTTGCCCGAGGCGGTATCGGAGGCGGGTGGGCGTTGGCTTTCTTCACCACTTTTGCCTTGCACCATATCGCGGCAGCTCGTGTGCTCGATTCGCTGGCCGCAGACCTGGTGCTCATGCTGATTGTGGCCTCGGGCATGGTGGCGCATTCATTGCGCTACCGTTCGCAGACGGTCACAGGCTTGGCCTTCATGCTGGGCTTTGCCACCCTGCTCACCAGCCATTTGGAAGGCGCGGACGGGACCGTGGTATTCAGCCTGACGGCGAGCGTGGTGCTGGCCGTGGCCCTGGTGGTGGTCACCACTGTCTATCACTGGGCTTGGCTTGAACTGGCCGGCATGATTGCCGTCTATGGGAGCCACCTGGTTTGGCTCACTCGGGTGTTGCCCGACAATCGTGCGGCCTTTACAGAGTTCTGGCCCTCCACCGTTCTGATCCTGATTTACTGGATGATCTTCCGCCTGGCCTATGTGTTGCGCACGCCGCGTGACCAGAAAGAGGAGAATCTCTCCAGCCTCTCGGCGGTGTTCAACTCCATCGGCGTTCTGGGGCTGCTCAAATACCAGTCGGCGCATCCGGAATGGGCCTTCTGGGCGCTGATGGCTTTGGGCGCCGTCGAAATGGGCTTGGCATTCCGGGTCCGCAGCCGAAGGCGGCAAGCCTTCGTAGTGCTGTCGACCATTGCCACGGTGCTGCTCATCTCGGCGGTTCCGTTGAAGTTCCACGGCGTGAGCTGGCCGGTGCTGTGGCTGGTCGAGGCGCAGATTCTGGCCGTCTGCGGGCTGCGGCTGGGCGAACCGGTCTTTCGCCGGCTGGGATTGCTGGCAGGATTGGTGACCGGCGGAGTTTTGGCCTTTTACGACATCGTGCCACTGCTCTGGTTCCGGCTCAACTACCCGGATGCTCACCATCACTTGACGTTGACGGCGTCCCTAGTGCTGGCGGCGACACTCTATTGGATCCATGCGGAGGTCTATCCGCGACGCTGGCCGCAGATTGCGGCGGCCGAGGTCGAGGCACTGGCTCTGAAGGTCACCAGTTGGTTGGGCCTGGCCGCAGCCGCGACGGCGCTGTGGGTGGTGCTGCCGGATATGTGGGTCCCGGTGGGCTGGTTGGCGCTGGTTCTGATCCTGGCTGCCGCAGGGCACAAGTTCGGCGGCGTGGTGCTGGCACTGGAGGCCGACCTGCTGGCTCTCGGTGCGGCGGCAGTCCTGCTCTCCGAGCATATTGGGTCCCTGGTATTTCTTCGCCTGAACTATCCCGATCCCAGCCATCATCCTGCCGAAACAGCGGTGCTGGGATTGGCGGCAGCGGGCTTCTGGGTGCGTTCCGAAGTCTTTCCTCGTGTTTTGCCGAAGATCGGTACTGAAGGCACTGCCGGTTTCGATATCCGCACATGGCACGGCGCGATGTTGCCCTTCCTGAGTTGGCTCGGTGCCGGAGCCGCTGCGGCGGCTCTGTGGGTCGCTCTGCCCGATATGTGGGTTCCTGTGGGTTGGCTGGCGCTGGTGCTGCTGATGGCACTCGTTGCCAACAAGGCAAACGCCACACCGCTCGCAATTGAAGCCGATGTCCTGGCCTTGGTTTCGGCGGCAGTTCTGGCATTCCATCACATTGCGCCGCTGGTCGAGTTCCGCCTGAACTATCCCGACCCCAGCCGCCACCCCGGAGAAACAGCGATTCTTGCTCTCGCGGCCTTGGCATTTTGGGTTCGCTCCGAGGTCTTTCCCAGGGTGCTGCCCCGCGTTGCATCCTGGGGATTCGACCTGGCCGCCTGGCAGTCTCTTGTACTGCCGTCCATCAGTTGGCTGGGCACCGGTGTGGCTGCAGCCGCATTGTGGGTCGTGCTGCCTGCGTCTTGGGTGCCGGTGGGCTGGCTGGCGCTGGTGATTGTGCTGGGGCTGGCTGGGGATTGGGTCAAGGCGCAAACGCTGGCCTTGCAAGCAGATTTCCTGGCTGTAGCTGCATTGCTTGGCCTCTTCGTTTGGGATCTCTGGACCCAGGGACGATGGGGACATCAGGCGCCGCTGATTGCCGCTGTGGTTCTGCTCTATGGTGGGATGCGCCGCAAAACGGTGCCAACAGGCTCTAGCCCATACGTAGCCCCTGCCTATTCTTGGGCTGCTTCGCTGCTGCTGGCCTTTGTGGCTGCCGATCTTTCCTCTGGACGGTTTCTGATCCCGGTGTGGGCTGCGCTGGGGATAGCGCTATTTGAGATTGGCCGCTTCAGCCCCAAGGATTTCCTGCGCTGGCAGGGATTGCTGCTAGCGGCACTGGGATTTGCGCGCTACCTTGCCGGCGACCTGACCTCTGCCGGGCCTGCTGCACCAATCGCGATTCTCCCGGATGGCTCACTGGCCGAAATCCATCGCTTCAGCTTGACGAATTCTCTCTTGCTTGAAGTTCTTGTCCTCGCAGGAGTTGGCTACCTGTTGCTTGAGCGCACCCGCAACCGCGAAATCTGCACTCGAGCAGAACACATCGTCGGCTTGATTGCCGACGCGATGGGCACCTTGTCCATCGCACTGTGGTTTGCCTATCGCTTCCCTTCCACCTGGGTACCGGTGCCCGAAGGAGAGACCTGGGTCACCCCGATCTGGGCGGGCATGGCGGCAGTGCTGCTCGCACTAGCCTGGTTGCTGCGCCGCAGGACGTTTCTGGTTCAAGCATTGGTGTTGGTCGCCGCGGTCATAGCCCGCGCCTTCTTCCTCGACCTCATCGTTGACACCCCTACAGACTTCTGGCACGGGCCGCTGTTTCACCTCGGTGCGTCGGCATTCATCCTGCTGTCCGCTCTGCCGTTTGCGTATCGCCTAAAGGCTGAAGACCGCTTCACGAACCCCACCTTCGTGTTGCCGCCCGATCTTGCGATGCTGCTCCGTTTTCCGGAGCAAAGCTTCTTCTTTGCCGCTTTTCTGCTGGAAGTCGTCGCCCTAGCCATCAAGCTCAGTTCCGGGCACATCACCATTGCCTGGAGCGTGCTGGGGCTGGCAGTCTTTCTGTTCGCGCTGGCTGTGGGCGAGCGCAGTTTCCGCCTGGCCGGGCTCGGGTTGCTGCTGGTCAGCGTGGCCAAGATCCTGGTCATGGATGTGTGGCAGCTTTCGCCTTCGGATCGCTACACCACCCTCATCGTGCTGGGATTGGCTCTCGTGAGTGTCTCGTTCCTGTATACGCGGTTCGCCTCAGTCATCCGCAAGTTTCTGTGAAAGGGCCCGCTCGCCCCGCATTGAGCTCGTTGTGCAACAATTCCTGCTGAGATCGGGCCGGGGTTCCAATGCGGCTTGAGTCTGGAGACGACGATGAGAAGTCCGCTTTCCGCTCTTTCGCGGCGCGCATTCTTGAAAGCTGCAGGGGCCGCAGCATTGGTGCCAGCAGGCGCATGGGGCCAGAGCCGCCCGTCCGCTTCCAATCGCATCACCCTGGGCGTGATCGGCTGGGGCATGATGGGTCCCAGCAACACCAAGGCGTTTCTTGCCGAGCAGGATTGCCAGGTGGTGGCTGCCTGCGACCTCGACAGCCGTCACCTGCAGGCCGCCGTGGACACAGTCAACAACCGCTATGGCAACAAGGACTGCAAGGCCTATCGCGACTATCGCGAAATGATTGCGCGCGACGATATCGACGCCGTGATGATCGCCATTCCCGACCAGTGGCACGCGCTCGTAGCCACCGAAGCAGCACGCCGCAAGAAGGATATCTACGGCGAAAAGCCGTTGGCCCGCACCGTCGCGGAACAGCAAGCCATTGTGAAAGCCGTGCAGCAGAACAACCTCATCTGGCAAACCGGCTCGTGGCAGCGTTCGCTGCCCACATTTCACAAGGCCGCGGAGATAGTGCGCAACGGACTCATCGGCACAGTCACGCGCATTGAGGTCGGCCTGCCCGGAGGGCATCACGATTTCCCAGGCACCGTACCCGCTCTGATGCAGAAATTGGCGTCGTTGCCCGGCAAGATTGCAAGCCCCGCGGACATTGTGCCCGGCACACCGGCGTGGGACTTGGCCGTCTCCACACCACCGCCGGAACTCGACTACGATCGCTGGATCGGCCCATCGCGCATGGAACCGTATATCGAGGCGCGTGTTTACCAGAACTGGCGCTGGAATTACAATACCGGCGGCGGCCAGTTACTCGACTGGATCGGCCACCACGGTGATATCGCGCATTGGGGCATGGGATTCGATACCACCGGACCATCCGAGATTGAAGGGCATGGCGAGTTTCCCCAGCCCAATGCTGTTTGGAACACCGCCACGACTTACAAGGTCGAATGCAAGTATCGCAAAGAAGTTACGCAATACCCCGGCGACGTGACGATGGTTATTGCGGGCGGCGATCCTGCCATCAAGATGGGAACCAGGTGGATTGGAAGCGACGGCTGGGTATGGGTCGATCGCAATGGATTCGATGCCTCCAACCCAGCGTGGATCAAAGGCGATTCACTGCCCGAGGAGATGCGCAAGGTGAAGCTCTATGAGTCGCATGGGCATCAGCGCAATTTTCTGGACTGCGCCAAGTCGCGCAAGCCGACCATTGCGCCGGTCGAGACCGCGCATCACTCCACGCTGCCGGGGCATCTTGGACTTATCTCGATGTTAGTCGGCCGCAAGATTCAATGGGATGTGGAACGGGAGGAAATTCTGAACGACCCAGCCGCACGTGCCTTGTTGACGCGGCCCTATCGCGCGCCTTGGCATTTGGCCTGATAGGGCGCCGGCTCGATCCGCTCAGGATTGAGCCGGCGCTAGAGGATCGCCGCAGCCAAGGAATGCAGCGGCAAGATCTTGGAGACGCCACCAAGTTTGATAGCTTCCTTGGGCATGCCGAATACCACGCAAGTGGCTTCATCCTGCGCAATCGTCAAGGCGCCGGCTTGGTGCATCTCGAGCATGCCGTGCGCGCCGTCGTCGCCCATTCCGGTCATGATTACACCAATAGCATTGCGTCCGGCATAGCGGGCCGCAGAGCGAAAGAGCACATCCACGGAAGGGCGATGGCGGCAAACCAGCGGGCCGTCCTTGATCTCGACGTAGTAACGCGCGCCGCTGCGCTTTAGCAGCAGATGGTGGTTGCCAGGAGCAATGAGCGCCCGCCCGCGAATCACGGTGTCGTTGGTCTCTGCCTCCTTGACGGTGATCGCGCAGAGACTATCGAGGCGATTAGCGAATGCCCGCGTAAAGAGTTCCGGCATGTGCTGCACAATCACTATTCCCGGGGTATCGGGCGGCAGTGCCTCGAGAAACGTCTTCAGAGCTTCGGTGCCGCCGGTGGAGGCCCCAACGACGACAACCTTCTCTGTGGTTTCCGCCATGGCATGAGTGGCTGGAGAGAGAATGGCATCGGCCGTCAGCTTGGGCTCAACGGTCTGGCTAGGCCGGAGAACACGCATTTTAGCGGCAGCCGCGCCCTTCACGGCATTGCAGATGAGAATGCGGGAGTCCTCAAGGAATTGCTTGGTTCCAAGGCGAGGTTTGGTGATGATGTCTACGGCGCCATATTCAAGCGCTTTGAATGTGCTTTGCGCCCCCTCGTCGGCCAGGCTGGAACAAATTACCACCGGAATGGGATGTTGGCTCATGATTTTCTTGAGGAAGGTGAGCCCATCCATGCGCGGCATCTCGATATCGAGAGTGATTACGTCCGGTACTTCCTTGCTGATGCGTTCAGCCGCGACATACGGATCCGAAGCCGTGGCCATCACTTCGATATCGGGATCCGACGAGAGCACTTCTTGCAGTGTCTGCCGCACCACGGCGGAGTCGTCCACAATCAAAACTCGAATCTTCGGTGTGCCCACAACTGCCGCCTCTCGAATACATCTTGCGCTGCAAGGACCAACTGAGTCCCGGCTCAGCGATGTCGCTTGAGCAACACTTCTCCAGTTCCAGTGTGGAACTGGATGTTGACTCCGGTCCTGCCGCCAAGACTCGATGCGACTACGTCAAGCCCTTCTACGCTCAAGACCCTGAGCGCAGATTCGCAGTTCAATTTGCCCACTGTCGGCCGAGCAGCATCGGAGTTCATGAGCAGGACGTCGCCTCCCCCGAACAGCTTGACCAGCACTTCGCCGCGACGCGCGCCGAGGGCATCGAATTGCCGAATCAGGTCGCGAATGGCGAAGTCGACATAACGGCGGCTTGCCGCCAGGGTCAGATTCAAATGGCGCTGCGTCGGGATGTTTGGCAACATCGGATGAGCGAGTGCACCTAGGTTCAAACGAGGTGCCCAGAACACGACTCCGACGCAAGACCCAAGCAACGTGCGCATGATCGAAGGTTCTTTGACCAGGTGCGATTCGCCTGGCTGAACATAGATTTCCGGCAATGGGTCATCTTGATCCGGCATCGACTCTCCTGTAGAGCGCCGGAGCCACCGGAGTCAGTGGGAGATCCATGTCGTGCAGGGTCTCGGCGTGGCCTACGAACATATAACCATTAGGCAACAGATTCATTGCCAACCTCTTCAAGATACGCTCTTGGGTGGGCCGATCAAAGTAGATAATCACATTGCGGCAGAAGATTCCATCTGCCCTTTCCTCAAGGCCGTAGTCGGCATCCATGAAGTTGAGGCGGCGAAACTCGACTGTGTGGCGCAATTCAGGCACCACGCGCACACGGTTCGAGCCACGGTCGCGGCTGCGCATGAAGTACTTTCGCTTGAGCGTCGAGGGCACCGGGCCGATCACTTCCTCGGTATACACTCCTGCAGCTGCTTTTTCCAGCACCGTTGTAGAAATGTCGGTGGCCAGAATCCTGAACCGAAATCCAGGATGGGTTAAGGCATACTCGCTGAGCACCATCGCAAGGGTATATGGTTCTTCGCCGGTAGAGCAGCCGGCGCTCCAGAAAAGCATTTCGCGTCCGTAGAGATTGGCCGAGACCAGTTCGGGCAGCACACGGTCAACCAAAGCATCGAAATGAGCAGACTCGCGAAAGAAATCGGTCTTGTTGGTGGTTACAGCATCGATAAGATGGACGATCTCATCCCTGAGCCCCTGGTGCCCAAAGAGATAATCGCAGTAGTCCCCATACGACGCCAGATCCAACACCCGCAAGCGCCGCTTGATGCGTACCTCGAGCATGGTCTTGCGCTCGGTGCCCAGGTGAATGCCGGCCTGTTCGTAAATAAGCCCGCAAAGGCGTTTATAGTCCCGTGGAGAGATTGATTCGTCGCGATGGCTCATGGCTAGTAGCGGGTGCCGTGAGCACCCATATCCTCTCTCCGTGCCGTGCCTAAAAAGTCGTTCCTCAAATGGCTCGAGTCAAGCGGCCTGCCCTGTAGGAGCAGACCACAGAACGCAGTTTCAACAAAGGCAGGGAAACAGGGATCCCCGTCAAGCTGCGACTTCAACCATCTGCTTGCTGGGTTCCGGCGCCCGGACTACTGCAAGTTCCTCGGCGGAGAAGACGCGATCGATATCGAGGATCATAATGAACTGTGTGTCGCGCTTGCCCATACCCTTGATGAAGTCGGTGCGAATATGGGTGCCGATCCGTGGCGCAGGCTGAATCTGATCCGGTTCCAGGTCGATGACTTCCTCAACCGAGTCGGCCAATGCGCCGATGACGGTCGACTCGTTGTCGAGCAAAACTTCGACAACCACGATGCAGGTATTGCGCGTGCTCTCAGTCTTCGACATCTCAAAACACAACCTGAGATCGACGACCGGAACGACGCTGCCGCGAAGGTTGATGACCCCGGCCATGAATTCCGGCGTCCTGGGGATTGCTGTGATGGTGGTCAGGTCCAGAACCTCTCTTACCTTGGCCACATCGGTGGCAAAGATCTCGTTGCCGAGCTTGAAGGTGAGGTACTGCCGCGTCTCGGTGATTTCGTTCACGCTCATAATCGACTCCTTTCGTATTCCGAATCCGAAGTGCGGGCCGATTGCGCGGCCCGCACACTGACGGTCAGTAACGCTCGAATTCCCCATCCATGTCGTCGTGTTTGTCTTTCAGGCGAAGATTCACACCGCCCTTGGCTGCCGGCCTGGTCGAGAATCCCATGCCGTGGGCTATGGGTTTTGACGCCTGCCTAGCCGGGGCACCCTGCATCGGTCTGCTTGCCTTCGCAGCCGGTCCTCTGCGTGAGCGGCCATCTTCGTCTCCTGTTTGAAAGAACGACAACGCACTCACCAGTTGATCGGACTGTCCGGTCAACTCTTCTGTGGTCGATGCCATCTCTTCCGATGCGGACGCGTTCTGCTGGATTACTTGCTCCAACTGCTGCAGCGCCTTGTTGATCTGCTCGGCGCCTGTGTCCTGCTCCTTGCTGGCCGCACTGATTTCCTGCACCAGTTCCGCTGTGCGCTGGATATCGGGCACCAGTTTGTCCAGCATCTCGCCGGACTTCTCCGACACCTTCAAAGTGGATGCGGAGAGTTGGTTGATCTCGCCGGCCGCCTTCTGGCTGCGCTCGGCCAGCTTGCGGACTTCGGCAGCCACCACTGCAAAGCCCTTGCCGTGTTCACCGGCGCGAGCCGCTTCGATAGCCGCGTTAAGCGCCAGAAGATTGGTCTGCCGCGCAATCTCCTCGATGATGGAGATTTTGTTGGCGATCTCCTTCATCGCGGCCACGGCCTCGAGTACGCTCTTGCCGCTCTCCTGCGCGTCGCGGGCGCTCTTGTTGGCGATCTTGTCAGTCTGCTGCGCGTTATCGGCATTCTGCTTGATGTTCGAGACCATCTCCTCCATCGAGGAAGATGCTTCCTCGGCCGCAGCGGCCTGCGCGCTGGCCCCCTTCGATACCTGAATCGACGCGGTGGAAATGGATTGACTGGCGGCCGCCACTTCGCTGGCGATCGAGCGAATATCGGAGACCGTTTGCGTGAGCCCGGCCACCATCAGGCCCAGCGCCTGCATCAGCTTGTCTTGCGGCGAGCGCATCTGGAGGCTTACCGTCAGGTTGCCGTTGGCAATCTCCTCGGCGGCCGCCGTGATGTCGTTCATGGCCACAATCAGCGTGTTGAGGTTGACCTTGATGGTGTTGAAGTCGCCGTTGTAGTTGTCTGTGATTTGGGCAGGAATGTCCCCCTTCGAGATCAGATCGACGTAGCGCGCAGATACGTTCAACGGTCCGATGACGGCGTCCAGCGTGTCGTTCACCCCCTGCACGATCTTGCGATAGTCGCCCTGGTGTTTATTGGCGTCCGCGCGGGTTGCCAATTTGCCATCCACAGCAGCCTTCACCAGCATACCGGCATCGTCGACCAGTGCGTTGACCGCATCGATGCAGGTGTTCAGGTTGTTCTTGATAGTGTTGAAGTCGCCGTTGTAGGTGGTAGTAATCTTGGCGGGTATGGCACCCTTTGAAATCTGCTCCACATAATCGGCAGATACGTTCAGGGGCCCGATGACAGCATCCAGCGTGTCGTTCACGCCCTGCACAATCTTGCGATAGTCGCCCTGGTGTTTGCTGGCGTCGGCACGCGTTGCCAGCTTGCCTTCGACCGCGGCCCTTGAAAGAACACCTGCGTCGGCAACCAGTGCATTGACCGCGTCGATGCAGGTGTTCAGGTTATTCTTGATAGTGTTAAAATCGCCGTGATATGTGTCGGTGATCTTCGTTGGGATATCGCCCTTGGCGATGCGATCCACGTAATTGGCTGCCACGTTCAAAGGGGCAATCACGTTGTCGAGCATGGAATTCACGCCGACGACGATTTGCGAATAGGCTCCCTTAACCCGGTCCGGATGCCCGCGCTCTTCCAGCTTTCCCTCTTTTGCAGCAAGTGTCAGCCTGTCGAACATGTGGGTGAGAAGCTGAAGGACTTCAGCGACGTTGTTGACCGCGAACTTCATTTTTTCGTGATCGCCCTTGTAGGTCTGGGTAATCAGTTCGTCGATCTTTCCTGCGGAGATCTGAGCCAAAATGCGGTTACCCTCGGCGATCGGCAACAGGATGGCATCCAGCATCACGTTCATGCCACGTACGATTTCCGCGTAAGCACCTTGGAATTGCTCGGGCTTGCCGCGGTCGTTGAGTGCACCGTCTTTCGAAGCCTCGATGAGTCGCGCCAATTCTTTCTGCAGACTCTGAAGCACCATTCCGACGTTGTTGACCGCAACCTTCATCTTTTCGTGGTCGCCCTTGTAGGTATGGGCGATCAACTCATCGATCTTGCCGTTCGATATTTGCGCCAGGATGCGATTGCCTTCGCCAATAGGTAGAAGAATGGCGTCCAGCATGACGTTGACACCTCGCACAATCTCCGCATATGCGCCCTGGAACTGTTCGGCCTTGCCGCGCTCCGAGAGCTGTCCCTCTTTGGAGGCCTCCGTGAGCCGGCCCATTTCCTTCTGTAACCCCTGCACCACGATGGCCACGTTGTTCACGGCAAGCTTCATCTTTTCGTGGTCGCCCTTGTAGGTCTGTACAATCAGTTCGTCCACCTTGCCGCCCGAGATCTGCGCTAGCACGCGATTACCCTCTCCGATGGGAAGAAGAATGGCATCGAGCATTTCATTGACGCCCTGCAGCATCTCGCGATGCACGCCGTTGAACATGGTGGCTTTGCCACGTTCGCTGAGCCGCCCTTCTTTGGAAGCCTCCACCAAACGCATGATTTCCTGTAAGACCAGCGTCGAGTCGTCTTCGACCGGGCGCGCCTTGCCATTCACCCGGGCCGGAGCGGCCACTACCTTTCCAACGTGTCCCTTCGAGCTATTTCCGTTGCCATTCAGCTTTCGGCTTTGACTTACCAGTTTAGTCGCCATTGAATCCGCGTCTCCTTCGCTTGACTTCGTCTCATCCATTCGTTCATCCATCTGCCGAAAGGCGAGAAGGAGGAGGAGCACGACTCTCAGCTGGTTGAATCGTTTGTTAACAGGCGCTGGCACACAATCCGACGCCGACGAGGCCCCATCGGGCAAAGTTTATGAGCCTTTTTTCGGCCGCCTTCTTGCCTTTTCCGATCCCAAGTTTCCGCGTGCCAGTTGCACGGCAACGCCGCGTACCGCATCCTGCGCCAGCCGTTGCGGATCGAGGATCAGCGCCACGGTTCCGTTGCCGAGAATCGTGGCCCCGGAAACCACCTGCACATGGCGATAGACACGGCCCAGGTTCTTGATGACCGTCTGGCAATTTCCAAGAACCTGATCGACCACAAAGCCGTAGCGGCCATCCTCGGTTTCGACCACCATGATCTGTTCGATCGCAGGCCGCTCGCCTTGAATGTCGAAGTGCTGGCGCAGGCTGATATAGGGAATCAGCTCTCCGCGCACGTTGGCTACCTGTTTGCCGTTCGCATCCTCGATATCCTTGCGCGTCAATTCAATGCACTCCAGCGTGTTGGCCAGTGGAAGCACGAAACTGGCTTGGCCTACGCTCACCAGCAGGCCGTCGATGATGGCCAGCGTGAGGGGCAGGCGCAGCGTCACGCTTGTGCCCATGCCCGCCTTGCTGGCCACGTCGATGGTTCCGCGCAAGCTGTCAACCCGCTGCCGCACCACATCCATGCCCACGCCGCGGCCGGATACGTCCGTGACTTTTTGGGCCGTCGAGAAGCCGGGCTGAAAGATGAATTGAAAGATTTGCTGATCGGTAAGCGATGTTCCGGCGGCTACCAATGCTCTTTCGATGGCGCGTTGGTGCACTGCTTCGATGTTGATGCCGCCGCCGTCGTCTGAAACGCCGATCAGTACGCTGGCCCCAGAATGGCGTGCTGAGAGATGAATCGTCGCGGTGGGAGACTTGCCACGCTCGGCGCGCACCTCGGGCGACTCGACGCCGTGATCCATGCTGTTGCGAATCAGGTGCATCAGCGGATCGCTCAGCTGGTCGATCACGGTCTTGTCCAACTCAGTGTCCGCGCCATCCATGGCAAGTTCGACATCCTTGCCCAGGTCGCGGGCCAGATCGTGAACCAGGCGGCGAAACTTTTCGAAGGTGGCGCGAATCGGAACCATGCGGATGTTCATTGAGTTCTCGCGCAACGATGCGGTGAGCCGCTCGATCTCTTCCGACACCTTGGCCACTTCGGGATCTTCACTGCGTGCGGCCAACTCGCTGAGCCGTGCCTGGACGGTCACCAACTCCCCGACCAGGTTCACAAACTGATCGAGTTTGGCAGCCGGAACGCGCAGGCTCGAAGCGGTATCCGCCTTGTCGTATGTGCGGCGCCCTGCTGTCTGGACGCGCTGCTCATCGAGCGCGCGCGCAATCTCGTCGGCGCAGTTTGACTGGCCTGCACTTTCCTGTGCCGGTTGTGAAACCGGGCGCGATTCCGGAGCGGAAGCGGCCTCGATGGAGAGTTCGCAACAGTCCTCGACAAACACAAACACGTCTCGAATCGCATCACGGCCGGCCGGCGTGGTGAGCACCAGTTCCCAACTCACGTAGCAGCGCTCCGGAACAATTTCTGCGAGCTTCGGAACCAGCGTCAAATTCGATCGGACAGCAAGGCCGCCTAACTGCCGCAATTCACGCAGCAGAAGCAATGGATCGGCCCCATTTCGCGTAAACTCAGGTCCCGGGGCAAAGTGGATAAACCAGTCCTGGACCGGCGCAACGGCAACTTCTGCGTGGAACTCGGACGCCTTGCTCGCAGCGTTCGAAGAGCGGCTTACTGGCTTGCCGGTCAACTCCCGGGCTTTGTCCAGTATTTCTTTGCAGAGGGCTGGATTCACCGGCGTGACGGCTCCCTCTTCAACCATGGCCCGGATCTGGTCCAGGGCGGAGAGTGTCAAATCGATCAAAGTGGAATTGACTTGAATCCGACCGTTGCGGACGGCGTCGAAAGCGGTCTCAAGATTGTGAGTGAAGGCTGCCAACTCGTCGAATCCGAACATGGATCCGGATCCTTTGATGGTATGGAGCGCGCGGAAGACGCGCCCCACCAGCTCCGTGTTGCCCGGATTCTCGTTCAGCTCCAAAAGGGCTGTCTCAAGTTCTACAAGTATCTCGCGAGCCTCTTCTTGGAAGGCTTGCTTGAAACTCTCGGCATTTCCTGCGGTTGACAACGTCCTACCCCGTTGGCCTACCTGGCCTCTGCAAACACTGCGAACATGTCAAAACCAGCTTCGCCGATGGCGGAAGCGATATGCTTCGGCGCCGGCCCAGTGAGCGCAAAGGCCACACCGGACTCTCTGGCCGCGCGCCCCGCAGCCCATAGGAGTTGCATGGCGGTCACGTCCAGGTCTGTTACTGCATCGATTGAAATTTGGATTTCCCGGCTATCTTCAAGGGCGCGCACCAGATGTTCCTTTAGTTCTTGAGCGGAGACGATGTCGATGATGCCATCCATCCGAAGGACGACCGATTGTGTTCCCTTTTCCAGTGCGATCCCCATACCGGGCCCTCTTTTCCGTGTACCAGGTCTTCATGCGCCATTCGCGGTTCACATAGGCAAATCAGTATTTACCGATATACACCTTGCGTCCGATCCGCTTTTCAGCGAATTCCATACCAGTCGATTTGCTGAGCATCCGCCCCTTGCCGCGATAGAACGACTTGTTGAGACGAAGCCCTTTGTGTCCGGCCCCTCGACCACACCTGATGACAGATACTCAATCGGCAAGGGAGCTTCATTTCATCAGTTGCCATTACAGGGTCCCGATGTGGCTTGACGTCTCAAGCCTGTGCACCTACTTCACCAGCTTCTGGACCGCGGCCACCAACTGATCCGCGTTAAATGGCTTGACGATCCAACCAGTTGCGCCGGCCTTCCGACCCTCATCCTTCTTCATGGGCTCGGACTCGGTGGTCAACATCAGGATGGGAACATAAGCGTAGCCTGGAAGCGTGCGAACTTCCCTTATCATCTGGATACCGTCCATGTTGGGCATGTTGAGATCTGTGATCACGAGATCGAACTTCTGACCCGTCGCTTTTGCAACCCCGTCTTTGCCATCTACCGCACCGGTCACTTCGTAGCCCGCCTTGGCCAAGGTGAATTTCACCATTTGCCGAATGCTGGCCGAATCATCCACCGTTAGAGCGTTTTCGATTTAAGTGTTTACATACCCGCAGGAGGCGAAGAAGTTCGAACACTCGCCAGGCGTAATGGCATTGAGCAGGTCGCCGATTTCCCTCCATAGGGTATCGATGGACCGTT
>Ga0181520_10001672_pt1 | contig 44383 bp, 43 predicted proteins | sample PEATcosm2014_Bin_29_FD_132451 | JGI IMG/M metagenome (GOLD analysis project Ga0181520, IMG submission 132451) | Peatland microbial communities from MTU Mesocosm Facility, Houghton, MI, USA - PEATcosm2014_Bin02_30_metaG | ecosystem: Environmental > Terrestrial > Soil > Wetlands > Peat | place... | reverse complement strand
GCTTTCTTCTCCGTTCCCCAGTAGACGGCGTATTTCTCGTCGGTGATGCGGTGCAGCGGTTTGACGTCCCTGGCTGCGGCTTTGAAGGTGAGGTCTTTGGCGGAGACGACTTCGACCCATTCGGCGGCGTCGCCGGCGGGCGCGGCGGGTGCTTCGGCGGGCGGGGCGAGTTCGGCTGGCTTCGGCCCGGTGTCGTATGCGCCGATCTTCAACGGGCCGTCCTTCGGGCCGGGGCCGAGGCCGGCGGCTAGGACAAGCGGGCCGTAGAGCGCGGCGCGCAGGGTGGGATCGCCGGGTAGGGGTTCGGTGTGGAGCTGCATGGGGAGGACTATTTCGACCTTGTCGCCGTCGTGCCACTCGCGGGTCAATGAGAGGTAACTTCCCGGCTGGGCGAACGCTTCGAGCTCGCGGCCGTTGATCTTGACTTGCGCAGGAAATGCGCCGCCGTCGGCGACCCACGCGGGGATGCGGATGTGGATGGTGCGCTTCTGCGGCGCGGGGACCTTGATGCGCAGCGTAGTTCCCTGCTCGACCGGGAACGCGGTCTCCTGACGGAGGCCGAAGTTCTGTTGCTTCCAGTCGAGTTCGGAGGCGATGAACTGGTTGACCCAGACGCTGGTGGCGTCGTGGAAATAAATCGTGTCGTTGAACTTCGCGAACTCCTCCGCGCCGGTGCCGGTGCAGCACCAGAACGATTGCTCGGCGGAGTTGTAGAAACGCCAGTAGCCGGCGGCGAGCGGGAAGAAATACTGCTTTAGGCCCTGCGGGTTTTGCGTGCCCATGCGGCAGTTCCAGAGGGCGCGCTCGTAGGCGTCCATCCAGCGGGCATCGCCGGTCCAGGCGAAGGCGTGGCGCTCGAGCTTCATCAGGTTGTAGGCGACGCAGCACTCGGCGTCGTGATACTCCAGGCTGCCCTTGAGGTTGCCGGCGTCGCTGTGCCAGTATTCGCCGACGCTGGTGTTGGCGATCGCGTAGCAGCGCTCGGTGAGGACTTCATCGAGGAAGTACTGGGCGATGTCGCGGTAGCGGGTGTCGCCGGTGAGCTCGTACATGCGGGCCGCGCCGATGACTTTGGGGACGTGGGTGTTGGCGTGCAGGCCGCGGAGCTCGTCGCGGTGGGCGGCGAGGGGGTCGAGGAAGATGGGCTGCTCGAAGAGGCGGGCGGTGCGGAGATACTGTTCCTTTCCGGTGAGGCCGTAGAGGTTGGCGAGGACTTCGTTCATGCCGCCGTACTCGGTGCGGAGCATGAACTGGCGGCGGTCGTCGCTGATGGAGGTGAAGTAGGCGCGGACCCAGCCGGCCATGCCCTCGGCGACGGCGAGGGCCTGCTCGTTGCCGGTGTGGACGTACATGTCGACCATGCCGGCCATGATCTTGTGGCAGGTGTAGAAGGGCGCCCAGACCTTGGGAAACTCGGCATCGCCTGCGGCCAGCGATTCGAACTGCGCTTCCGGGTAGGCGCTCAGGTAGCCGTTGGCGTTGGCCTTCTGGCAGCGGGCCAGTTCGGCGACCATGGTGTCGCCGCGGGTGCGGAGGGTGTCGTTGCCAGCGCTGGCATAGGCAAGCGCGACGGCGGAGAGGTAGTGGCCGCCGTTGAAGTGGCCGCGCAGATTGCAGTCGGGATTCTCCCAGCCGCCGTAGGGGGTCGCGGTGGAGGCGATGCCGGAGGTGAGGCGGAAGCTGTGCAGGAGGCGGTCGGTCGCAAGCGAGTCGAGGTAGGTTTGGTTGATCTCGGCCTGCTGCTTGAAGAGGCCGTCGAGCAGACGGACCTGGGTCATCGGAAACGGAACGAGCTTGTCGGGTTTGGCGGAGACGAAATCGTCGGGCCTGGCTGCGGCGGCGTCCAGCATACCGAGCGCGCTGCGGGAGATGGTGAGGCTTCCCGCGACAGCGGTGATGCCGGCGAGAAGGCTGCGCCGGGTAGTCAAGAATCGTGCATCCATGGGGGCTCTCCGCTGCGCAGGCCCGCAGGAATTGCGGGAAGGAGCAGCGTCCGAAGTCTACCAAGTTGGCGCGTCCGGCAACAAACTGGCGGTCACACACGAAAAGCCTCCGCGAGAGAGGCTTTCGTGGACCGCTTCAAAATCCGCCGTCTTACTTGACGAAGAGGAAGATAATGACGAACGTATACAGCGCCAGCGACTCGATGAACGCGAGGCCGAGGATGAGGAAGAGGAAGATTCCAGGGCGAGCTCCGGGATTGCGCGCCAGCGCCTCGGCAGAGCTGCCGGCCACTCTTCCCTGCCCGATGCCGCACAGACCGGAGGCGATCCCCATGCCGATTCCTGCAGCGAGCGGGGCATACGGGTTTGCCAAAGCACCGCCGCTCTGAGCGAAGGCCGGTGTGGCCAGCAGCAGCGCGGCCAACGACATGAAGAGATACTGCAACGTACGCATAGTTGACTCCGTTCTCCCAAAGTACGCCGCCAGTGGGTGGTTGATGCTCACCGTGCTGGCACCCTCACGCTGAACGGCGTTGGTGCGCACCGCGAAGAGGGAGAGAATCTCCGCAGCGAAATCAAAGTCTAGTGCTCCTTGGAAACGGCGAGCGAAAGGTAGCTCATGGTGAGTGCCATGAACAGGAAAGCCTGGACGAAAGCCACCATAAGATGCAGGCTGATGAAGAGCATGGGAACGAGAATCGGGACCAGCGAAAAGAAGGCCAGCATGACCATGTCGCCGGCAAAGATATTGGCATAGAGACGAACGGTAAGGGAGAGAACGCGCGCCAGGTGGGAGACGATCTCGATCACCAGCATCAGCGGGGTCAGGAGCCACATCCAGATGGATACGTCGACCGGGCCAAGGAACTGCTTGATGTATCGCCAGCCGTGGGCGCGAATGCCGTGATAGTGGTAATAGACGAAGGTGAGAATGGCGCAGCCGAAGGGAACGACGACGTCGGCGGTCGGCGACTTGAGGCCGGGCACCAATCCAAGCAGATTGCAGACCAGGATGAACAGCCCCAGGATGGTGACAAAGCCGAGATAGCGCTCGTAACCGTGGCCGATGATGGCCTCACTCTGTTCGGAGACGAAGCCGTGAATGCCTTCGGCGAGATGCTGCACCGTGCTGGGCTTCTCAATGTCGAGCGTGACGCGGACGGCAACGAAGAACAGCAGAAGAAGGAAGAAGGCCAGCAGTTCCATCGCAAACGTGTCGTCGATGGGCGCGTTGGACAACTTCGCCTGCCGATGAAAGATGCCCAGCACCGCATTCGCAAGTGGGGCGAAGTGGGCGTTCAGGAATTGCGTGAAAAGCAGTTGCGTTGGCATAAATATCGTCTATCGCGGAGCGGTTATTTGGTCCAGCTCTTGAGGAGGCGAAGCCCCTCAATCGTGAGCGCGGCCACTCCAAGCGCAAGGCCGGCAATCAAGGCAAAAACCGATCCGTGCAGAAACTTAAGGCTACCATAAAGCAGCGCCAGGGCGACCGCTAAACGCAGGATGAACCCGATCAACACCGGCGCGAGCGGACGCACCGGCCTGGGCGGCTGGGCGCCTGAATCCATCTGGGCCATCATTGCGGTCATCAGGCGCAGCCACTCGAACAGACCGCTGCCGGAGATGAGGCCGCCCACCGCCAGCAGAACCGCGGACTGCCAGCCCAGCTTCCACCACAACAGTGGGATACCAACCGCGAGCGCGATCAACACCAGACGAAGGGCGCTGCGGATGGTCCGCTTGAAGTCGGCGTCCGAATAGGTGTCAAAGCTGGGAAAGCTGCCGTTGGTCAGGTTCATGGGCGAGTCAAACTCACTTGTTGTCTTTCAGATACCGCGCTGCGGTGAGGGCCATCTGGACAAAGCCGCCGACAGCGCCCAGGACGATGCCCGTTATGGCGATCCAGCCCTGGTGGAAGTGGCGGTCCAGCCAGCTGCCGATGGCCCAGCCGATGAGGCATCCGGCGGGAATGGCGATGGCGAGCTGCACCATCGACTCCGCCTTCACGTAGTCCTTGAGAAAACTCCTCTTGGTGTCTGGATCGTCTGGCATCGCGTGACCATTACATCACGTTTATGGATTTTCGAGCGCGTCGAAGAGGCCCCGGCCACGGGGAAAGAGCCCCGAGGCTAAAGCCTCTTTGATTTTGTTGGCCCGATTTCCGCGGACTGAAGCCCGCGGCTACTCCCCTTTGCGGTTCTTCGGAGTCTTTCGCCCGATGGCCCCGATATACTGGATCGTCAGGGATTTCCCTCCGGGGCTTTAAAGCCCCTTTTTGTTGACGCCGATTTCGGCAGGGCTTGAAGCCCTGCCCTATCCAAGCCTAGGCCATGACGGAAGTCGTGTTCCTGCGGAAACCGGAGAAGCTGTGTACGAATCGCAGTTTGAAGAGAAGCTTTACAACGAGCGGCGGGAGAAGCTGCGGCAGATCGGCGAGCTGGGGCGGAAGACCGGGCTGAGCTACGCCGAAGCGACCTATCCAAACCACTACCGCGCGACGCACACCGTGGCGCAGCTGCTGCCGCTGGGCAAGAAGGCCGATGGCTCGGAGAAGACTGCCGAGGAGTTGGCGGCCGAGCACATTGAGGTGTCGGTGGCCGGACGGGTGATGCAGCACCGCTTGCAGGGGAAGGCGGGGTTTGCGCAGTTGCAGCAGGGCGGCGAGCGGATTCAGATTTATGTGCGCAAGGACGATGTCGGCGAGGATGCCTTTGCGCTGTATAAGCTGCTGGACCTCGGCGACCACATTGGGGTGAAGGGCTACCTGATGCGGACGCGGACGGGCGAGCTGACCGTTCACGCGCAGGGGCTGACGTTTCTGGCGAAGGCGATGCTGGCGCTTCCGGACAAGTTCCACGGGCTGGAGGATACGGAGCTGCGCTATCGGCAGCGGTATCTGGATCTGTTCGTAAATCCGGACGTGCGCGAGGTGTTCGTGAAGCGGGCGGCGGTGCTGCGGGCGATGCGAAGGTTCTTCGACGCGCGCGGGTATTTGGAAGTCGAGACGCCGATGATGCATACGATTGCGGGCGGGGCGGCGGCGCGGCCGTTTACGACGCATCACAATGCGCTCGACCTGGATTTGAAGCTGCGGATTGCGCCGGAGCTTTATCTGAAGCGGCTGGTGGTGGGCGGGATGGACCGCGTGTACGAGATCAACCGGAACTTCCGGAATGAGGGGATTTCGACGCAGCACAATCCTGAGTTCACGATGCTGGAGTTCTATCAGGCTTACTCGAATTACCACGATTTGATGGACCTGACGGAAGAGCTGGTGAAGTTCGTCGCGATGGAGGTGAATGGGACTACGCTGACGAACTTCAATGGGGTTGAGATTGATTTGGGGAAGTGGACGAAGTTGTCGATGCGGGAGGCGATTATCAAGTTCTGGCCGGAGGAGCTGAAGACCAAACCAACATCAGACTCATTCTCTTCGCTCGGTAGCTTTTGGTCTCTTCTCAGCACAGCCGAGAGGGAGTTAGTCGACTGCATCGGTCGGCCGGAGCCATTTTTCTACGATGAAACGGGTCGTGCTTTTGGTGCTGCACTGGCAGGCGCGATCGCGGGGCGGCTGCTCGGGGAGTCTTATCCCGGCAAGGCGATTGCGACACTGTTTGAAGGGTTGGCCGAGGAGCACCTGGTTCAGCCGACGATTATTTATGACTTTCCGCTGGCGGTTTCGCCGCTGTCGAAGGTGAAGCCGGATGAGCCGGATTGGGTGGAGCGGTTTGAGTTCTATATTGGCGGGTTTGAGGTGGGGAATGCGTTTTCGGAGTTGAACGATCCGGACGATCAGCGGGCGCGGTTTGAAGCGCAGATCGAAGAACGCAAGCGCGGTGACGATGAAGCCATGGCCGAGGTCGATGAGGACTACGTGCGGGCGCTGGGGTATGGGCTGCCGCCGACGGCGGGCGAAGGCATCGGGATCGACCGGCTGACGATGATTCTGACCGGATCGAAGTCGATCCGGGATGTGATCCTGTTCCCGCTGCTGAGGCCGCAGGGGAAGGCGGCGGAGTAGGGTGCGAGCGAGTAGCCCGGTCGAAAGCGAATACAGAGATTCTGGACTCGATTAAGCTGAGTCCAGAATGACGGCTTTTGGGGGCAGTCCAGAATGACGACTCTGCGAGGCTGAGGCGAAGGAGGGGGCCCCCGAGCGGCGGATGACAGGTCAACTGTGTAAAACCTTGCACTAATCCGCGCAAAGTTTTTCTGTTTACGAGTTGATACACGTCGCAATAATTTTCACGTTAGCGACTTGGTAAACATCCTGCCTAAGCCCTGTGTTTATCGAGTTCGGGACCGATGAGGGCGGTTCCAAGGAACGCGGCGAGGGCGGAATTGAACGCAGCAGGCTGCTCCAAGTTGGTGAGATGACCGGCGTCTTCCAGGACAACCAGGGTGGAGTTGCGGATGTTCCGGTGCATCAGCTCGGCGTCGGCGACGGGGGTGAACTCGTCGTGGGCACCGACGACGATGAGGGTGGGCAGGTCGAGCGTGGGCAGGAGGGGCAGGTAGTCGCGGCGGGCAGCACGCACTCTGAGAGCGGCGGAGGCGCCGGCGACGGGAGCGTGCTGCATCATGCGGACGAGACCGGCGGCGACGCCGGGGTGATCGGCGATGGTTTTCGCGCACATCATTTTGGGCAGGACTTCGACGGCGTAGGCGGACATGCCTTCGCGGTCCAGGCGGTCGGCGAGGGCGTAGCGGCCGGATTTCTTCGCGGGCGTGTCGAGCTGGGCGAAGGTGTCGCAGAGGATGAGGCCGAGCAGACGGCTGGGCGCGGCGGCGGCGACTTCGAGGGCGATCTGGCCGCCCATGGAGAGGCCGGCGACGTAGAACCGGTCGAGGGCGAGAGCGCCGGCGAAGGCGATGAGGTCGCGGGCGTAGGTGGAGAAGTCGGCGGGAGGGTTGGACGAGGCGGTGCGGCCGAAGTTGCGGAGGTCGGGAGCGATGAGCCGGTAGCCGGGGAAGGACGCGGCGAGCTGCGGCGTCCAACTGGTGCAGTCGAACGGGTGGCCGTGGATGAGGAGGACAGACGTGCCGGAGCCGGATTCCTGATAGTGGACGGAGAGGTCGGAGACGGAGATCTGGGGCATGATGGTCGCGGATCCAATCAAAAAAGGCCGATACGAGAGCTGTAAGCCGAAGAGCTATAAGCTAACAGTCCTGCGGTTCGATTCCCACCGTGAACAGAACTGCGTGGCCCATCCCCGCGATGCGAAGGACGGGCCACTGTGGTTCCGAAGCTCGGTGCGGTTTACTGGAAGTTGAGGGACTCGATGCCGAGGAATTCGGCGGACTGGCCGAGCTGTTCCTCGATGCGGAGAAGCTGGTTGTATTTGCAGATGCGGTCGGTGCGGCTGGCCGAGCCGGTCTTGATCTGGCCGGCGCCGGTGGCGACTGCGAAGTCGGCGATAAAGCTGTCTTCGGTCTCGCCGGAGCGGTGGGAGATGACGGAGGTGTAGCCGTAGCGGCGACCGAGCTCGATGGCCTCGATGGTCTCCGAGACGGTGCCGATCTGGTTGAGCTTGATCAGGATGGAATTGGCGGTCTTGGCCTCGATGCCCTGCTGCAGGCGCTCGGTGTTGGTGACGAAGAGATCGTCGCCGACGAGCTGAATGTGGCCGAGCTGCTCGGTGAGGAGTTTCCAGCCGTCCCAGTCGTCTTCGGCGAGGCCGTCTTCGAGCGAGACGATGGGGTACTGTTTGATCCAGTCGGCGTAGAAGGCAACCATCTCCTCGGAGGTCTTCTCGGACTTGTCGGACTTCTTGAAGACGTACTTCTTGGTGTCCTTATCGTAGAACTCGCTGGAGGCGGGATCGAGGGCGATGGCGATCTGCTCGCCCGGCGTGTAGCCGGCCTTGTCAATCGCATCAAGAATCAATTCAATGGCTTCGGCGTTGGACTTCAAGCTGGGGGCAAAGCCGCCTTCGTCGCCGACAGCGGTGTTGTAGCCTTTCTTCTTGAGCACGCCTTTGAGGGTGTGGAAAACCTCGACGCCCCAACGCAGCGCGTCGGCGAAGGTCTCGGCGCCGACGGGCATGACCATGAACTCCTGGAAGTCGACGTTGGAGTCGGCGTGGCTGCCGCCGTTGAGGATGTTCATCATGGGCGTGGGCAGGATGCAGGCGTTGACGCCGCCGAGGTAGCGGTAGAGCGGCAGCTTGAGCGCACTGGCCGAGGCGCGGGCGCAGGCCATGGAGACGGCCAGGATGGCGTTGGCGCCGAGCTTGGACTTGTTCTCGGTGCCGTCGATGGAGATCATGGTGGCGTCGATGAGGCGCTGGTTGGACGCGTCCATGCCGTTGAGTTCCGGGGCGAGGATGGATTCGACGTTTTCGACGGCGTTGAGGACGCCCTTGCCCATGTAGTGGGCCTTGTCGCCGTCGCGCAGTTCGACGGCTTCGTGTTCGCCGGTGGAGGCACCGGAGGGAACGGCGGCGCGGCCGATGGCACCGCCCGAGAGGGTTACGTCGGCTTCGACAGTGGGGTTTCCGCGGGAATCGAGGATTTCGCGGGCGGAAATGGAGACGATCTCAGTCATGTTGCTCCTATGGGGTGATGCGCGACCGGGCGCAGTAGCGCCGTTCTGGTGTGCGACGATGCGGTGCTGCAGGCGGTCGTTCAGTTTGGCACGGCGGTCTACGGGAAGGCCGATCCCGCCGGCGGTGTGGATGGTTCGGATCAGGTCAACAGCGGCTTGTTTCACCATCCGGATTTTAGCAAAGACGGGTTAAGGGCAAGGGTGACGCCCAACACAGAGAGGACAGCAGGCGGCTGGGGAATGATTTCACCCTGGATGCGCAAGTTCTTGCGCCTGCCGGTGCGGGCGGCATGAGAATCCAGTGAGAACTGCGCCATTTGGAATGGCCCCGCGATTGCATAGGTAACGGTGTGCAACGCTAATGTGTCGCGGTCTCCAACCAGGGAGACCGGCGCCGTTGGTTCTTCAGTTGCAGTACTCCGGGAAGGTCCGAAGGCAGCCCACAACGGGGGCTGCCTTTACCTTTGGTGGCGGTGGGCGCAGGTTTTGCGCTAATGTTGGGCGCAGCCGATGGCGGCGGACTTGTTGGCTGTCTCGATTCCCTGGCGGCGATTTTCGCCCGCAGCGGGCGCGGCACTTCTACCTTAGAAGCTTAAGAGGCGCAGGGCGAGTGCGCGCTTTTGAAGCGTCCGGCGAGTTGGCGGGCGTAGAGGGGTCCGAGGCAGATCGGACGAGGGGGAGACGCGATGAAGATTGGGAACGGCATGAGCAGCGCGAAGGAAGTGGCCGCCGGGGCTGTCTGCATGGCGGCCCTGTGGATGCTGGCAGCGACGGCGGGGCTGGCGCAGAGCACGGGCGACGAGCGGACGGGCGTGTCGCACCCTGACTCGGCACCGATTACAACAGCTCCGGACGCGGCAACCGCGGAGAGCAGCCCGGCGAAACCGTCGGCGGCGATTCCGGCGACGAACTCCCCGCAGACGGTTTATGGGCCATACGTGCCGTACCGTGCGCCGGGCACAGTGGAGCAAAGTGCGCAGGCAGCAGGGTCGAAAGGGTTCAATCCGGATGCAAACATTGTGACGGAGGCGACGGCGGGACGAGACGATCGGCGGCTGTTGGCCGAATCGGGCAATACGGCCGGGAAGACCGATAACGACGCCGGTGTCGTTACCTATGTGCGGTCGCGGCCGGGAGAGATACCCGAGGGCGCGCTGGTGAAGGTGCGGCTGCGCGAGGACCTCTCCACGCTGACGACCAAGCCGGGCACGAAGTTTACCGCCGACTTGAGCGAGCCGATGATGCGCGACGGCCGCGTGATTGTGCCCGTGGGATCGCTGCTGGAAGGGCGCGTGGCCTGGGTGCGTGGAGGCAAGAGGATTGGCGGACCGGCGGCGATCCACCTGGAGCCGCGCTCGGTTACCCTGCCCGACGGGACGCAGTATGTGCTGCGCGCGCAGGCGATCGACACGGACCGCTGGGACGCGATGAAGGTGGATGGCGAAGGAACCATCCTGCGGCGCGACCACAGCAAGAAGACGGCGGCGGCGATTGGGCTGTCGGCCGGCGGAGGAATGGCTGCCGGTGCGATGATGGGCGGCTTGCCCGGCGCGCTGATCGGCGCGGGAGTGGGTGCGGGCGTGAGCACCGCCGTGTGGCTGAAGCAGGACCGCCAAGCGGAACTGCACAAGAACCTGGGAGTCGTGTTCAGTCTGACGGAGCCGATGAGCGTGACGCCAGCGAGCGCGGCGGTAAAGCCGGTGAAGGTGGGAGCAGCGGGCGGAGAATAAGCCGGCAGAGAACACCTTGAACGAGCCGAAAAGAGCGCCGCTCCCGTTTCTTGTGATTGCGATCGCGTTGCTTCACTTGGTGCGAGCCGGGCTGATTCTGCTGGTTACATTCGGTCCAGTGCACGGGGTTGCCGTTCGGCCGCCTATGGCGGTGATTCAGGTGATCACCCTGAACTCCCTTTATTTTGTTATCCCGCGTAGCGAAGCCCTAAACCCACCCAACCCAACGCAGGACCCCGCAGAAGAACAATCCGAGCGATTGATGAATTCTTTGATTGCTACGCCGATTGCTGTTTGGTCAGCTTATATCGGATTCGGATTGATACTGAGGATGAAATCGGGGCGTGCCTTAGCGATACTTTGGTCGCTGCTTACAGTGCTTCTTTGGCTGCGAGGACTGCTCTTCTCGTGGGCCTTTCACGACATCAATCAGAGGTACTTCACTTCCGCCCAGACAAAGAGCAATATTTTTCTCGCCCTATTGCTGAATGGGTTCATCTTTTGCTATCTCAAGTACGGCGATGGAGTCGCACGGGCCTTTGCGCAGACGGAATAGCAGGGCACTCTATTCGTCGTAGTCGCGGACCTGGGCTAGTCGCGGACCTGGGCGAGGAGGCGCTTCCAGTTTTTCTGGTTGCGGCGGTAGGACTTTTTGAGGTCTTCGAGGATGCGTTCGAAGTCGGTGTGGCCGGCGAGGTTCTTCCAGGCGGGATTCTTGGAAAACCAGGGGTAGTTCTCGTTGCCGAGGTAGATGGCGCGGCGGAGCCAGTGGAGGGCCTCGGACTCGTCGCCGTCCACGGCGAAGTAGGTGGCCAGGCGGTAGGCCATCTCGCCGTCGGCCTCGGCTGCAGCCAGCGTTTCTTCCAGGATGAAGCTGGCGGCCTTGGCTCGGTCGCCGAGCTGGACGTAGCACATGGCGATGGTGGGAAAGACGATGCGCAGGCTGGCCTCGTCGGAGACGACGCTTTCGAGGGTTTCGACGGCGCGGGCGAGGTCGCCGAGACGCATCTGCTGATAGCCAAGCGAGATGCGGAGGAGCGGCTGGCGCGGCTCCAGGGTGAGGCCCTTTTCGATCTCGTCGCCGGCGAGCTCGAGCTGGTTCTGATATTGGTAGACGCGGGCGCGGTGGTTGTAGACGATGGCGGCGTTGGCGGGGTTGAGGCGAAGCGAGGTGTTGAACTGGTCGAGCGCCTCCTCGTAGAGGCCGTCGATGCGCAGAGTGAGGCCGGCGACGAGGTGGACATTCCAGTCGTTCGAGGCGGACTGGAGCAGGTGTTCGATGCCGTGGCGGGCGGACTCTTTTTCGCCGCGGGAGAGCAGCATGTAGACGCGGTAGAGATTGGCCTCGACCGAGCCCGGATCGAGCTGGAGGGCCTTGTCGAAGGCGCGGCGGGCTTCGAGCACATGCATCTGGCCGCCCAGACCGTGGCGCGCGTACTGGAGGTGGGTGATGCCCAGGCCGGACCAGGCGGGCGCGTAGTCCTCATCCTGCTGGACTACGTTTTCGAAGAGCGAGCGAGCGCGGTTGAGGTCGTCGAGCGAGCCGGTGCGCGACATGAAGGACGAGAGGACGGCGCGGGCCTGCAGGTACTCCTCAGAGAGGGCCAGGTTGAGCGAAACGCGGCTTTGCGAGGGCGAGTTGTCACGGGCGCTTTCTGCGGACGCAGTTGCGGGGTTTTCCAGGTCGCCGACACCCTGCAGCGTGGCAAAGACCTCGTTGCAAATCTCGGTTTGCACGCTGATGAGATCGAAGGACTCGACGTTGATGGAGCCGCCTGCACGCACCGACTGGGTGGGTATGTCGAGCAGCTGCCAGTTCAGGTCGAAGCCGGCGGTGGAGCGCATGAAGTTGCCGGCAAGCACAAACCGCACCAGCAGCTTCTTGCCGATGGCGAGCGGATCGAGCTGCTGCGCCGGGATCGACATCAGCGAGCTGGATGGACGGACGATGAGCGAGGTCATACGGGCCAGGCGCGCGGCAATGGCATCGGCCAGCGCGTAGCCGTAGAGCGGCGCGGGCACGGTTTCGGGCTCGACCGCCGCCTTGGCGCCGAAGTTGATGAAGGGCAACACTACGATGGAGTTCTGCTTTGAAGTCGCGGTGTTGCCAGACTCGCGAAAGCGCTCGGCGAGCATGGAGAGAATGCCGGTGGCGCGCTTTTCCTCCGCGGGCGATTCGAGCTCCAGCCGTCCCTGCGCTGGGACCTGCGAGATGGAGTCGCCGGGCATCCCGACGGAGTCGAGTTGCAGCGCCTTCATCACCGTGCGCAGGCCCTCGCGCACGTCGGCGGCAGAGGCGAAGCGGGCAGACGGCTGCTTTTCCAGGCTGCGCAGGATGACGGATTCGAGCTCAACCGGCATGTCCGGGACGATCTCGCGCAGGTTGGGCGGGTCGGCAAACTGGGTGGCGCGGATGGTCTGGAACTCGGGTGCGTCGGGACGGTGGAAGGGATGGCGGCCAGTGGCGAGCTCGTAGAGGATCAGCCCGAGAGCAAACACGTCGGACTGCACGGAGGAACGGCCGGTGACGAACTGCTCCGGCGCCATGTAGGCGATGGTGCCTCCTTTCGCGGTGTAGGTTGCCTCGGGCGCGGGCGGCGTGTGCCGGCCGGGAGTGGCAGGGTCGAAGTCGGCTTCGTCGCGGTTGAGCTGGCGCGCGAGGCCGAAGTCGAGGATCTTGATCAGGCCGCCGTCGGTCAGCATGACGTTGGCGGGCTTGAGGTCGCGATGGAAGATGCCGAGCAGGTGCGCGGCGGAGAGGCCGTCGGCGATCTGGATGCCAGCGGAGAGCACCAGTTGCAGGCTGGCCGGACCCTCGGCGATCACCTTGTCCAGGGACTTGCCGGGGATGTACTGCATCACGATGTAAGCTTCGTCCTCGCCGCCCGACTCGGACGGCGCTTCGCCCACGTCGTAGATGGCGCAGACGTTAGGGTGGTCGATGGCGGAGGCCAGGCGGGCCTCGCGAAGCTGGGTGGCACGGACCTGCTCCAGCGACTGCGAGCCGCGCTTGAGCAATTTGACTACGACGGGACGCTGTAGCAGCGTGTCGGTGGCCAGGTACACCACGCCACTGCCGCCCGCGCCGATCTTGCGGATGATCTCATAGTGCCCAACTGTACGGCGCTTCATGCTTTGATTATCGCAAGGTATTGGCAGAGGAAGATTAAGCGGCATCTGCCTGTGCACGTGGCATCAAGCCGCTCAGGGCGCATCTTAGCTACTGCATATGGCCCAAGAGCAATTGCCCGACGACCGGAACGGTGCGGCGATGGTGTCGTGGATGCCGCTTATGGTCGCGGCACTCAGCAGCTACGGCTCCATCGCTTTCAACTATGGACTTGCGCTCTATTTCCTCGACTACCGGTATGGCTTTGTAAAGCGCGGCCTGCTGGGCGAACTATTCTCCCGCGTGCGTTACATTCCGGCCAGTCATCTTCTCGCGATCGAGTACCTCTTCCTGGCCGCCGCCTATGGGCTGACTTATGCTGTATTCCGCAAACCGATCTTTGGAACTCCTGCGGAGCGCAGGCTGTTGGCCGCACTGCTAAGTGCGCCCGCGCTGCTCCCTCATCTGGGATACCTGATTTCGCAACCCGACGTGACCCTCTACATTCTTGTCCTTGGCTGCATTGCGATTCTGATTTACGCCGCGCCGGCCTTCGCCGCCGTCGCTTCCTGTGGGTTGTGCTGCGTCGCGCTTTTCGTTCACGAGGCATTCTGCCTTATGTTCTACCCGCTGGTGGCCGCGATCTTGCTGCACCTTTGCGCCAGACGGCGATTGCCATGGGCCGCCGGGGTGGCCCACGTGCTGATCGTCCTGGCCGTGTTCGCCGCCGTCATACATTGGGGAACACTGAAGGTCTCGCCGGACACGCTGCTGGCTGAGGCCCAGGCGCGGACCAACGTGGGGCTGCAGCGCCAGGTTTTCGACGTCATGGCCTCGACGTTGCCGCAGCAGAGGGCACTGGTGCGCCGCTTGTACTCCCCATCCGTGATTCGGGTGCTTGGCTTGACCCTGTTACTCTCGTTGCCCTATTTCACGCTGCTGGCGAAGTTACTCAATGGCGCCACTCGCGCCGCCCGGTGCGGCAGATTGCAAAGGCTATCGACTGCATTGCTGTTCCTGTGCCCGCTGTCGCTCTGCGCGTTCGGTCACGACACTACTCGCTGGATTGGCGCGATGTGCATCGACGCCACCTTCTTTGTCCTGTATCTCTACCTCACCGAGCTGCCCGAGAGTCCGGTGCGCCGCAATCTACTGAATTGGACGAGCCGCCCATCGTACGTACCATGGTTCGTATACCTGGTTGCCATCGGCCCTTACGGAGCGACCGGCCTGCGCGCCGCCGAACAACTGGTGAGCACCTGGTTTGGCTCTTGAGGGCTTACCCAAGGATCATGGCGACCCCTGGAGATGTGCGCCGCGACACGAAGGACCATGGCATCCTGGGAGTAGCATTGCAGCCGTGCAGACTGAATACCGGCTGGGCGATATTCTAGCCAACGCGATCACGCACGGCGTGGGGGCGGTGCTCGCGCTGTTTGGTGCAGTGTACCTTATCGCCGTGTCGACGCGCGGGGATGCGTGGCTGGTGGTGAGCTGCAGTATCTACGCAACGACGCTGGTGTTGGTGTACGTGTGTTCCACGCTCTACCATTCGCTGGTGCGGACGCGGGCGCGGCATGTGTTTCATGTGCTGGACCACTCGGCGATCTACCTGTTGATCGCGGGCACGTATACGCCGTTCATGCTGGTGTCGATACGCGGGGCGACCGGCTGGGCGCTGTTGGGAGGGGTGTGGGGCCTGGCAGTTGCGGGGGTGGTGTTCAAGAGCCTCGCGATCGGCCGGTTCCCTGCGGCCTCGGCGACAGTCTATCTGCTGATGGGGTGGTGCGTGGTGGTCGCGGTGCGTCCCCTGCTGCGTGCGATCTCGTGGCACGGAATGATGTGGATCGCCGCCGGCGGCCTGGCGTACACGCTGGGTATTCTCTTCTTCGCCTACGACCGGTTGCGCTACTTCCATGCGCTGTGGCATGTGTTTGTACTGGCCGGCAGCGTGGCGCATTATTTTGCCGTGTTGCTGTATGTGGTCCCCGGACGGCGTTGAGGCGCGCAGCGTGGCGGGCAGCCGGACGACGAGGCTAGCCCTCGTCGGGCGCCAGGCGCGCCTTCAGCAGATTCCGGAGTTCGTCGGCCTGCCCTTCGGTCAAGTGATGTTTCGGAATTATCAGCAAGCCGTGGTCCAGCTTTTGATACAGGATGAAGGCAGCTTTGTCCTCCACGTACTTGCTGTAGAGGTCCCAGCTTGAGCGCGCAACCGCGTCGGTAGTGGTCAGGCGAAGGCCATTCGAGTCGAGGTCGAGGGCCTGATGAAGTTTGAGGTTCTTCATCTTCTTGTAATCCTGCTTCAACCGGCGCCTGCGCAGGACGATGAGGCCCATGAAAATGGGAAAGACCCCCAAGGTGAGAAGCAGATCGGTTTCGTCCCGCCCGTAGTGATTGAAGGGACTGGGAATGGCGCCGCCGGCGAGCCAGAGAACGCAGAAGATATGCGGGAAGTAGTAATCCAGAGCCGACCACGTAGAACGTTTTCGCAGCGCCAACATGGACGCGGCGACAAAGTCGCCCTCGCTAACTCGATACTCAATGTGCATCGATCAATGCCTCGGTTTAGCTTCGGGCTCGCGCTCCCATGGACGCGGGGAAACTGGATCGTCCTGCCACTTCTGCCGCTTGCCGAAAAAGAACATGATTGCCCCGAAGGCGAACATGATGCCTCCCCAGACCAGATTGATATCCACGCCCAGGGACTTCTCGTAAAGCGCCGTGTCCCCGTGGGTGAAGACGCCGTAGACGGCCATAATGCCGCCAATGATCAGAAAGACGAGGCCGAGCGGAATGCGGATGTCGAGTCCCATAAAAACTCCTATTGCCGGTTGCGGGTTATAGCCGCAGTCCGATTCTAAAGCTGCCACGGTTCTAAGCGAAGACGATGTTGAGCACGAGCGCGATCGCCAGGACCGCAATGGCCAGCGTCGACGGCTTCTCATACCACTCCAGATGACCTTCGACCGGCTTGGGGGTGAGCGAATAGACCAGGCCGACGAGTTCGGGCTCGGGGCGCGGGGCGGTCATCCTGGAGACCACTACGGTAACAATCCAGTTGATTGTGAACGCGAAGATGGCGGTCCAGAAGTTCTGCGCCATATCGCTGGGATAGTGGTGGAGGACATAAATCCAGCCGCCATGGATGCCGGCGGTCTCGCCCAGGGGTAACGTCAGCCCGTGGTGTACAAGGGCGCCGGCTGTGCCAGCGACCAGACCGGTGAACGCACCGTGGCCGGTGGTCCGCTTGGAAAACATCCCCAGCAGAAACGTGGCAAAGAGGGGTGCGTTGACGAGCGCAAAGACCAGTTGCAGCGCATCCATGATGTTGTTGAAGCTGGTGACGGCGTAGGCCGCGGCAATGGAGAGCGCGACGCCCCCGATGGTGGCCATGCGACCCATCCAGAGGTAGTGGGCGTCGGAGCCCTTCTTGTTGATGTAGGCCTGATAGATGTCGTAGGTCCAGACGGTGTTGAACGCGGTAACATTGCCGGCCATACCGGACATAAAGCTGGCCAGCAGCGCGGTAAGCCCGAGGCCAAGGACTCCAGTGGGGAAGTAGTGCAGCAGCATGACCGGGATGGTCTTGTTGTAGTCGTAGACGGGGACGCCGTTGGAGTCGATAACGGGCGCGCCGGTGATGGGATCGGTTTTGACCGGGATGATGCCGTGGGGATGCGCCTCGTCGAGCGGCAGCGGCTTGCCTTGGGCGTTGACGGTGGCATAGGCGGCGGTCCCGGTGGCGGCGCCGGGGATGTGCGAGGTGACGGCGACGGCGATCAGGCCAGGCAGGATGACCAGAATGGGCAGGAACATCTTGGGCACGGCGGCGATCAGGGGCACCTTGCGCGCGGCTTCTTCGGAGTCGGCGGCCATGGCGCGTTGGATCACAAGAAAGTTGGTACACCAGTAGCCGAAGCTGGAGACGAAGCCGAGGCCCATGACCAGGCCGAACCACTCGACACCCAGCGAGTTGGTGCTGGCGTGGGCCATGCCGCGCCAGGAGTGGGTCATGGTGGCTGGGAGGGTCTGCTTGATCCCCTGCCAACCGCCGACGTTGCGCAGACCGATCCAGACCAGCGGGAGCAGGCCGGCGACGATAAGGAAGAACTGGAGAACCTCGTTGTAAATGGCGCTGGTGAGGCCGCCCAGAAAGATGTATCCCAGCACAATCAATGCCGACAAGATGATGGAAACGTGGAAGATGTAGGCGTCCGGCAGAATGCCGTGGAACAGGCCGAGTTCCTGGATCAGGAGGGCCATCGCATACATGGAGATGCCGGAGGAGAAGATGGTCATAAACGCAAAGGAGAAGGCGTTGACTGCGCGCGTCTTCTCGTCGAAGCGCATGCGCAGGAACTCCGGCACCGAGCGCGCCTTGGAGCCGTAGTAGAACGGCATCATGAAGATGCCGACGAAACACATCGCCGGGATGGCCCCGATCCAGTAGAAATGGCTGGTGACGATGCCATATTTGGCGCCGGACGCCCCCATCCCGATGACCTCCTGCGCGCCCAGGTTGGTGGAAATGAAAGCCAGCCCGCAGACCCAGGCGGGAATGGCCCGTCCAGCCAGAAAGAAGTCGTTTGAGGTGCGCATGTAGCGCTTCAGGGCAAAACCGATGCCCAGTACGAAGGTGAAATAGACCAGCATGATGAGCCAGTCGATATAGGTAAGGTTCACTTTGAGCTTTCCTTGGCGTCCAGTTGCATTTGCGCGCTATTATTTCGATTGAGTTTCACGGCAACTCTAAATGTTTGAGCCGGGTGAGTCCAGCACGGAAATTCGGCCAGGAACCGGCGGCGGAAATATTCGTGGGTTCAGGTATACGCTGGCCAACCGGCACGCATCCTAATCTTCATGGCGCGTGAGGTTTTGGCAGCTAGGGGCTGGACTGTCCACCCCGGGGTTGCACGCGGAGTCTATGCAGGCGGGACTGGTAGATCGCATGAATCAGGAGGGCCAGCAGTTGAACCTGGAAGTAGCACCCACTGTCCTTTTGATCGACGACAACGCGATCCAGGCCGCGACCCGGCAGACTATTCTCCGAAGGGCTGGGTACTTCGTCATCGCAGCGCTGAATCCCGCGCGAGCCCTGGAGCAGTTCCAGCGAGACGAATTCCCCGCCGAGATCAGCGTGGTCATCACCGACCATGTGATGCCCTGTATGAACGGGGCGCAATTCGTCCGCGAGTTGAGGAAGACGCAGCCGCATCTTCCGGTGATGGTCATTAGCGGCATGGAAGAGGCCGAGCCCGAATATGAAGGACTGGATGTACTCTTCCTGCTGAAGCCGCTCTCGCCCGACCTGCTGCTATCCCATCTGCATCTTATCCTGCAGCACCTGCAGGCCGGGGCCGCCTGAGCCTCGCCAGCTTAATCCAAATGTTACCGAGATTTAGCCGATGCTTAAGTCACGCGCACCGAAAGGTGGTGATGTGCATCACAACCCCGCGGCACCGGTTATCTGAGAGAATGGCTGTGCGATGATCTCTCACCCAATGCCCGAGTTCGGAAGCTTCTGTTTGCTTCTGGCGCTCATACTCACCGGTTACAATCTGCTCTTCGGCGGACTCGCGCTGTGGGGCGGATCGCCCAGCGGTCTCCGCATCACTCGCCGGCCCGAGGCCCTCTGGAAGCGCTTGGGCGAGACCGCCCGCCGCGCCGGGATCGCCAGCTTTATTGCACTGTGTTGCGCGGCCTTTGCGCTGGTGTGGGCGGCCTTCACCAATGACTTTTCCGTCGAATATATTCGCGCACACAGCAACATTGCGCTGAACCCGGCGTACAAGTTCGCGGCGCTGTGGAGCGGCCAGGAAGGTTCGCTGCTGCTGTGGGCCTTTTTGCTCAGCGCTTATGGCTTCGTGCTGCGCGTGCGTCACCGGGTTGACGTTCGGTTGAGCGCGTTCGCCTCGGTCATCCTATCCGGCATCCAGTTCTTCTTTGTGCTGCTGCTATGCGTTGGCGCGCCGCCGTTCTCCATTGCGCCGGGCGCGGTCGCGGCCGACGGCGCAGGGCTGAACCCGCTGCTGCAATATCCTGAGATGGTGATGCACCCCCCGCTGCTCTACCTGGGCTATGTGGGGTTCTCGGTGCCGTTCGCCTTCGCGCTGGGCGCTCTGATGATGCGGTACCCCGGCGAGAAATGGATCCACATTACCCGCCGCTGGACCATGGTGACGTGGTTGTTCCTCACGGTCGGGATTTTCATGGGCGCGCACTGGGCCTACAGTGTGCTCGGCTGGGGCGGATACTGGGGCTGGGACCCGGTGGAGAACGCTTCGCTAATGCCGTGGCTCACCGGCACTGCGTTTCTGCACTCGGTGATGATGCAGGAAAAGCGCGGCATGATGAAGAACTGGAATGTGTGGCTTATCTTCTCCACCTTCCTGCTGACGATTTTGGGGACGCTGCTGACGCGCTCCGGCGCGGTCAGTTCCGTGCACGCGTTTGCGCAGTCGGCCATCGGCGCCTGGTTCTACACGTTCATCGTCATTGCTTTCGCGGTCTGCCTGTTTACGTTCTTCTTCAATCGCGATCATCTGAAGTCGGAGAATAGGCTGGAGTCGCTGGTCAGCCGCGAGTCGAGCTTCCTGTTCAACAACCTGATCCTGCTGGTGGCTTGCTTCACGGTGCTTTGGGGCACGCTTTTCCCGGTGCTGAGCGAATATGTGCAGGGCTCGAAGGTGACGGTGGGCGCGCCGTTCTACAACCGCGTTAACATTCCCATCGGGCTGTTTCTGTTGTTCCTCACCGGGATTGGCCCGCTGCTGGCGTGGCGCTCGACCTCGCTGCGTTCGATCCGGCGCAACTTCATCCTGCCGTCCATCGCCATGGCAGCGACCGCGATTGCGCTCATCGCCGGCGGAGTGCGCCCGTGGAACGATGGCGACGATATGCAGTCGACGCTCTTCTCGCTGGTCGCATTTACCTTGTCTGCGGGCGTGATAACCGGCATCGTTGAGGAGTTCCTGCGCGGCGCCAAGGTGGTAAGCACGCAGACGGGGAAGAATCTGCTGGCCTCCGCTGTGCTGCTGACGCGACGCAATACGCGCCGTTACGGCGGATACATTATCCACTTTGGCATTGTGGTGATGTTCATCGGCATTGCCGGCGGCGCGTTCGACCAGGCGCGCGAGATGGAGATGAGCTACGGCGATACGCTCTCGATTGGCGGCTACACCCTGGTTTGCCGCAGCATCACCCAGGATTCCACGCCGAACTACGACACCAACTTCGCGGTGCTGGATGAGTACCACAATGGCAAGTTCGTGAAGCAGCTTTCGCCGGAGAAGCGGACGTATTTCCCGGGCACGGACCACGAGCAGGCGTCGACCATCGTAGCGCTGCACTCGACCGCGCAGGCGGACCTGTATACCGTGTTCGAGGGGACCAATCCCGATACCGGCCGGCCCATCATCAAAGCGATTCTGCATCCGCTGATCGCGTGGATATGGATTGGCGTGGTAATTGTTGTGATCGGGACATTCATTGCGCTGGCGCCGAATCTGGTGCGGACGGCAGTCCGGCAACGGCAGGAAGATCTGGTTCCCGCCGGCGCGGCGGTCCTGGGCGCTCCGGGAGTGCTGGCGAAGGTGCCCCATGCGTAAGTTCGAAAAAACCTGGCGGAACTGGCGTAGCCCGGTGTTCTGGGCGCGGACGGTGCAGACTGCGCTGTTGTGCGTCATTGCGGTTGCGATGCTCGGCGCGGGCCAGTCGCGGTTCGACCGCCTGGGCCACGAGCTGATGTGCTCGTGCAGTTGCGGTCAAATCTTGCTCGAATGCAACCATGTCGGCTGCCCGGACTCGGCCCGCATGATCGATGAGTTGCGGGCGCAACTGGCAACCGGCAATACTGACGTCCAGATCCAGAACTGGTTCGTCACCAAATATGGCGCCACCGTGCTGGCTGCTCCCATGCGCGGCGGATTCGACAACGCCGCATGGATCGTGCCCATCGCAGTGTTCCTGCTCGCGACGGTGGGCACGTTTGTGGTGGTGTGGCTGTGGAAGCGGCGGGCATTGTCTCTCGCGGGCGCAGCGTCCGGATTTGGCGCCATTCCGCCCTCCCAATCCAATCCACAGGACGCGGCCCTGCGCGAACGCATTCGCCGCGAGACGGAGTACTGATGAGCCTGCTGGCCGTATCTGTCCTGACCGTTGCTCTGTTCGCTTTTATCTTCTGGCCGGAGCGCAATCCCTTCGTGCAGGCCGATAAGACCCGCGTGGACTACCTGCGCGAGCGCAAGGAGGCGATCTACGAGAACCTGCGCGACCTCAACTTCGAGCATCTGGCCGGCAAGTATACCGAGGCCGAGTACGCCGAGCAGCGGAAATCGCTCGAAGATGAGGCCGCCGCGACGATCGCGGAGATGGAGGCGCTACAGGCACGCGGCATGAGGGCCGGCCGGGCGCGGACGTAGAACCATATACTTGCAGTGGAAACTGTCAGCGATGAAAGCAAAGACGACAATACGCCGTGAGACTACGCAGAAAGAAAAGGGCGTGCCCGTTAAGAAGCCGACGCTGATGGACGCTTTTAAGGCGCTTCAATCCATGCCGGACGACTTCTTCGCCGACAGTAGAGTAGACCCACCCCCGGAAGACTGCGAGAGCTGGTAAGGGACGTGTGCGATCTGATGCAGATATTTTTATTCCCCAATCTACCGATTGAGAACTGGACCCAATAGCCCGTGTTAATTTTGAAGAGAACGCATCGCGTCGTTGCCCTGCCCTGCATCCTGCTGTTGTGCGCCGCAGCAGCCTTGGCTGCGCCCATTACCGGGGTGGTCACCAACCGGACTACCGGCAAGCCCTCCGCCGGGGACACGATCGCGGTGATCAATACGGCGAAGAGCATGGACGAGGTCGCCAAGGCCACCTCCGACGCCCAGGGCCGCTTCAGCGTCGATGCCCCGAATGGCGGGCAGATTCTGCTGCACATCACGCACGGCGGCGCGGAGTACTTCAAGAGCGTCCAGCCGGGCAGCGGCGCCGCGGACATCGACGTCTACGACTCGGCGAAGAAGATCGACGGCATCACCGGCAAGTACCTGGTGCTGCGCATAGAAACCGACGCCGCCGGCAAGACGCTGAATGTGGCTGAGAGCTTCATTGTGGATAACGATTCCGCACCCCCGCGCACGGAATACGGCGCCAACACCTTTGACTTTTACCTACCCAAAGGCGCCCAGGTGATGCAGACTCTCGCGAGCGCCCCGGGGGGGTTGGCGACCGATACCCCGGTCAAAACCCTGGACGCAGCCAGCGGACACTACGCGTTTACCTTCCCTGTGCGTCCGGGCGAGACCAGCTTCCAGGTGTCCTACACCCTGCCCTACGGCGGCAGGTTGCCGTTTTCGCTGAAGCTGTCCATGCCCACCGGCGATGTCGCCGTAATGGTTGGGAAGAGCATGCAGTTCCAGGGACCGGCGCAGTTCCAGCCGGTGAGCGATCCTGAAATCACCACCCCAGCCTTTATCGAGCACCAGCCGGCGTTTGCGCAGCCAGTCCAGTTCGCCATTGCCGGCACCGGCCAGTTACCGGAGGCCCCGGAAACAGCGTCAGGCGGTGCCGCACCGTCAGGCAGCGGCGGCCAGGCGGACCAGGCCGCAGCCAGCGGACCACGGCCAGGCGGCGGACTCGGTGCGCCCGACGACCCCAACGCCGTCAACGATCCGTGGGCGAAGTACAAGTGGTGGATCGTCTCCGGGCTCGGCCTGGCGCTGGTTGCCGGAGCGGGCATCATGCTGAAGAACAGCCCCACGGCTGCGGTCGTGGGACCGCCTCAGCCGTCCATCGACGTGCCAACGCCCAGTTCCGCGCTTGGCCCAGCTGCCACCGCAGGGCCTCCCTCGGTTGCGGCTTCGAGCGCCGCGCCACTGCTGCAAGCATTGAAGGATGAGCTGTTTGAACTGGAAACCGACCGCCTGACCGGCAAGCTGACCGACGCCCAGTACGCAGAGCAGAAGGCCGCAATCGATCTGGTCCTGCGCCGGGCATTGAGCCGGACCGAGCCTGCCTAAATCGAATCGGAAGCAATGCCGGTCGCGTCTAAGATAGAAGAAGGCGGGCGCGGCTGCATCGGATGGCCGCCTGCCGGATAGGCACGGGACCCAAATGAACACCTTCAAGTCGACGTTTCTGCTGGTTGCGCTGATGTTGCTCCTGCTTCTGGTCGGGGAGAGGCTGGGCGGCACGAATGGCATGATTCTGGCCTTCGTGATTTCGGTCGCGATGAACTTCACCGCGTACTTCTACTCGGACAAGATCGCACTGGCCTCGTATCGCGCGCAGCCTGTCACGCGCGACCAGTTACCTCGCGCCTATGAGGTGGTCGAGCGGCTGGCCGCAAAAGACGGCATCCCGGTGCCGAAGATCTACGTTATTCCCACGGAATCGCCGAACGCGTTCGCGACCGGCCGGAATCCGCAGCACGCGTCGGTCGCGGTCACGCATGGAATCCTCGGGCTGCTCGACGATGAAGAACTGGAAGGCGTCCTCGCGCACGAGCTTGGCCACGTGAAGAACCGCGACATCCTCACCAGTTCCATCGTGGCCACGCTGGCCGGCGCCATTACCCTGATCGCCCGTATGGCCTACTATGCCGAGCTGTTCGGATTTGGCGGCGGACGCGGTGGACGCGATCGCAATGGCGGCGCTCTGACCGCACTGATGATGCTGATCCTGGCGCCGTTTGCTGCGATGCTGATCCAACTCGCCATCTCGCGTTCGCGCGAGTACGAGGCCGACGCCACCGGCGCGCATACCACAGGCAATCCCTATGCGCTGGCACGCGCACTCAAGAAGCTGGAGGACTACTCCAAACGCGTTCCGCTGCAGGCTACGCCTTCGACGGCGCACCTGTTCATCATTGCGCCACTGCTCGGAGGCGGCTTTGGCAGCCTGTTCTCGACCCATCCGCCGACCAAAGAGCGGATTCGGCGGCTGATCGGCCGCGACCTGGTCTGAGCACTTCGTGCCGTTCTCGACGGTACTTCGTACGGTTCTCGACGCTTCGCGTGAGGACGAGAGCAGCTTTCTGTAGCATAGACGCATGAACTTTATCTTGCGGGCGCTGCGTCTGTTGGGAATCGTCACGTGGGTGGGCGGTCTCATCTTTTTCGCCTTCGTGGAAGCGCCCACGGCGTTCCACGTAATGGGGACCACGCGCCAGTTTGCGGAGCTCATCGACGGCAGCATCACCACGCTGAATCGGATGGGGCATGCCGCCGGGCTCATCTTTGTGATTGCGACCGTTTTACTCTGGATGCGCTCCGCTACGCGCATGAGGAGGTTTCTCCTCACACAGATAGTCCTCGTCGTTCTGATGATTGCAGCAACGATCTACGTTCAACACGGGATTATCCCGGCGATGGAGCGCGATCGGGCTGCCGTTGGCGGCGACATCGCGGCCATTGCGTCCAGCAATCCGTTCCGCACGGACTTCGATCGCCTGCATAGCCTCTCAGAAAAGTTCGAAGGCTCCGCTCTCTTCCTCGGTCTCGGCGTGATTCTTCTAATGGCGGCTGAGAGCCGCCGGGCTACCGGCACATAAGCGGGTAGAATCGTAGAGACATGAAAACCGGAATTATCGGTCTGCCGCAGGTCGGCAAGACTTCCCTGTTCAAGATCCTCACCAAGGCGAAGACCGACAGCTTTGGCCACTCCAACCCACGCGAAGCGCACCTCGGCATCGCCAAGGTGCCCGACGCCCGTCTGGATAAGTTGGCAGCCCAGGCCAATACCCGCAAGACCGTCTATGCGACCGTCGAGTACGCCGACCTGGCCGCAATCGGCGAGGAAGCGCTGAAGGAGACTGCCTTCCTGCAAAGCCTGCGCAACGTGGACGCCATCATCCACGTGCTGCGCGCGTTCGAGGACGATACGATTCCCCACGTCGGGCCGATCGATCCCTTGCGCGACATCGGCAACGTGGAGATCGACCTGATCGTCAGCGACCTCTCACAGATCGAGAAGCGGCTGGAGCGCGTCGTCAAGGACATGAAGAAGGCGAAGACTCCCGAGGTCGAGCGCGAGCACGCGTTGCTGCTGCGCTGTAAGGAGCATACCGAGGCCGAGAAGCCGCTGCGCGAGATGGAGATGAACGCCGAGGAGAAGAAGCTGGTACGCGGCTTCATGTTTCTCTCACAGAAGCCGATCCTCTACGTGCTGAACATCTCCGAGAGCACCACGCTCGGCGTGGATCTCGACGCCGCAGTCGAGAAGTACGGCCTGACCGAAGTTGCGTCGCGGCCGAACTCCGGCGCCACCGCCATCTGCGGCAAGGTCGAAGCGGAACTGGCTGAGATGGACGACGAGGAGGCCGCTGAGTTCCTGGAAGGCTACGGCCTGACGGAGAGCGGCCTCGTCCGCCTCATCCGCAAGAGCTACGCGCTGCTGGGGTTGATCAGCTTCTTCACGGTCGGTGAGCCTGAGACCCGCGCCTGGACGATTCCCTTCAATTGCCGCGCGCAGGAAGCCGCGGGCGCCATCCACTCCGACCTGGAGAAGCACTTCATCCGCGCCGAGACCATCCATTGGGACACACTGCTTGCGGCCGGCTCCGAGGCCGCTGCGCGCGCTGCCGGGACGCTGCGGCTGGAAGGCAAAGACTATCCCGTGAAGGATGGCGATGTGCTGAACATCCGCCACAGCGGATAGTGTGATGATTCCCGCCAACATCCCCGCCACGCGCTTCTGGACGGCCCTTGCGCTCGGCTTGTTCGCCGGCCTCGCCGATTATCTTGGCGGCTTTCTCCTGGTGCTTCGCTCTCCCTCGGTGCGCGCGCTGCGTTACTTCGTGGCGCTGGGCGCCGGCTTCATGCTTTCGGCGGCGCTGCTGGAGATGCTGCCCGAAGCGTTCAGCCTGAACATGCGGTGGGCGGCGCCACTGATCCTCGTGGGCTACTGCGGTGTGCATCTGCTGGAGCACACGCTGGTGCCGCACTTCCACTTCGGCGAGGAGACGCACCACCACGAATTCCTCTCTGCAAAGAGCAGTTACTCCGTGATGCTGGGCTTGGCCACGCACACTTTCTTCGACGGCATCGCCATCGGCTCGGGATTTGTCGTTTCCGCGTGGCTGGGGTGGGTGCTCTTTATTGCCGTGTTCCTGCACAAGATTCCCGAAGGGTTTACCGTGGCCAGCGTGATGCTCGCTGGCGGGCAGGGACGTCGCGCTGCGCTCAACTCGGCACTGTTTCTCGGCGCAACGACGGTGCTCGGCGTGCTCGCCATCAACCTTGAACCAACCTGGGTCAAGGCCGGCCTGCCGCTCTCAGCGGGCGTCACCATCTATGTGGCCGCGACCGACCTCGTTCCCGAGGTCAACCGCGAGCCGGGCGTACGCATGGCGCTGGTCTTCTTCGCCGGAGTTGTGTTGTTTTTCCTGCTGCGAATGCTGGGGCCGGGTTAGTTCTTCGTCAGAGCACTTCCAGCGTGACACTTACCGTGTGCTGCAATGCGGTTCCGGCCGGACTGGTCGCGGTTCCAGTGACGGTCAGCGTGTAGGTCTTCGCGTTGACATCCTCGGGCGCGGTATTGACGCGGTCCCCACAGCCGGTGGCCATCAGGACGCTGAAGGCAGCCAGCACCAACAACGGCGCCGGACGAAGTATGCCAGGCCGCTTGCGCAAGGATCGCCGCGCATAGCCGATTGCGGGCAGCAGCAGAACCGCCGGCAAACCTGAGCCGGGAAGGTTGGGCGACTTCGGCGCCGGGGTCCTTCGTCGATCCATCCCCGCCAGCGGCGTTTGGATCGTCAGCGTAAAGCTGGTGGTTGAGACTCCCGGAGGTAGGCTCGACGGACTGAAAGACGCTGTTGCCCCCAGCGGCACGCCCTGCACCGCCAGCGTAATCGGACTCGCCAATGCGGCGCCGGTGTTCGCTACGGAAAAGCTGAATGTGGCCGCGCTTCCGGCCACAACCGATTGCGTGGTTGCGCCGGCTGCTGCCATGGAGAAGTCTGGCGCCGCGCCGACCACAACGCTGGCGATCGCTGAAGTACTGGGCAGAAAGTTTGCGTCGCCGGAATATACCGCCGACAGAGAGTGGGTTCCCAGCGCGAGGGAGCTCGTGGTGAACGCCGCGCTGCCGGCCGCTAGCGGCGTTGACGAAAGAGTTGTCGAGCCGTCAAGCAGCACGATACTTCCCGTTGGCACCCCGCTGGTCGTGCTGGCCGACTGCATCGTCAATGTAAGCGGCAGGCCCAGGCTGGGACTGCTCGTCGATGCCGAAAGAGCCGTCAGCGTGGGGGCCTGCGCGATGCTAAGGCTCGCCGGCGTGAGCGTCACCGTGTAGTTCGCCGCCGCACTGCCGCTGAGCGCAACCGCGATCGGATAGCTCCCCGCCGGTGACAGGGGGCCTGCACTGGTGGTAAATGCGGCGGCGACTTTTCCGGAATCCTGCGGCAGAACGCCGGTCAGAACGCCGATCAGCGAGGGGACGGGTTGACCGTAGAGAATCGACACGGGATTCGCCGTTGCGGTCAGGCCCAACGGCGTCACCGTGAGCGCAAGCGCGGAGGATTGCGCAGCGGTGTGGGTCGCATCGCCCAAGTAATCCGCAACAATACTGTGGGCGCCCGCGGACAGCGCTGCAGTGCTGAGGGTCGCCGTATCCGCGTTCAGACTCGCCGAACCCAATGTGACCGCGGTCCCGCTGTTTGTGTCCGTAAATGTGACGATTCCGGTTGCATTTCCGGTCCCGTTCCACGTGGCAGTTACCGTGCCGCGTCCATAAACGATCGACGAAGGCGCGGTCAGCGACAGCGTTCCCGGCGCAGAAGCCCCAACGCCGGCGATGGTGTGGATGTCCGGCCCGGGCGCGGGCATCGCGTCGAGCTGACGGATACGCTGGTTGGCCGTATCGGCGAGGGTAAGCAGCCCAGCCGGCGAGATTGCGACCGACCTCGGGGTGTCCAGGCTCGCGGTCACGGCAGGCGCGCCGTCCCCGGCGAATGTCTCCGTTCCCTGCCCCGCGACAGTGGTGACGATACCGGCGGGTGAGATGCGCCGGATGCGGTGGTTCGCGCTGTCCGCCAGGTAGAGATTGCCTGCGGCGTCCAGCGTCAGGCCGCGCGGCAGAGCCAGCCCAGCCGCTGTCGCGGCGCCGCCATCGCCGCCGAATGTCTGCACATTGCCGCCGGCAAAACCCGCTCCCGCAATGGTGGAGATCGCACCTGTCGCCGCGCTCACCTCGCGCACCCGCCCGTTGTGGGTGTCGGCTATATACAGGTTTCCCGCGGCGTCCAGCGCTAGGCCGTTGGGCGAGTCGATCGAGGCCGCCGTCGCCGGGCCGCTGTCTCCGGTGAAGGCTTCCACACCGTTGCCTGCAATCGTCGCAATGACTCCGGTCGTGACCGCAATCCGCCGCACACGGTGGTTGTCTGTGTCTGCGATGTAGAGGTTTCCAGCGGAGTCGAGCGCCAGCGCCGTCGGCAGATCGAGTTGCGCCGCAACAGCCAGGCCGCCGTCACCCGAGTAGCCCGCTACGCCAGTCCCTGCAAGCGTCGTGATTGTCCCGGTGGCCGCGGCAACCTCGCGCACGCGGTGATTGTGGCTATCCGCGATATAGAGATTGCCCGCCGTATCTAATGCCAGCCCGGCGGGCGAGTCCAGTTCTGCAGCAGTGGCTGGCCCGCTATCGCCGGAGAAACCCTGCACACCGTTGCCCGCCACCGTAGTGACAACGCCGGCCACGGTAAACTCGCGGACAGCGTGGTTGCCGGTCTCCGCGATGTAGAGGTTGCCCTGCGTGTCGAACGCGATGGCGGAAGGAAGCACCAAGGGCAGCGCCGCTCCCTGCGTCTGGGCCCACGCGGGCGCGCTGAAGACAAACATCAGCCCTATCGTCGCGCCGTAACGCGCGATCCGTTCGCAGATCGCCTGAAGGGGATGTGCTGGTGCGTGGATTGGGGTGGTCGTGCTCTGGGTCCCCATTGCCTGACTTTGACTCTCCGCGTTTCGCGAGCTTGCAGTGCGCTAACAGGGTAGCACCGGCACTGCCTTTGCGAGCAGCCAATCACGATGGTAGGCTGCTCAGGAAGCCGTCGCCGCGTTCTCTTGCGATCCGGAAGAGTCCGGAGCCGCGAGAGTCCGAGGCCGCAACATCACCGCACCCAACGGAGCAATATGCCCAGGCACTGCCTTACGCTCGACCTGCAGAACGACCCCCAAAAGATCGCCGGCTACAAGCGGTACCACGAAAAGATCTGGCCGGAGATCAGGGACAGCCTCTTCGCCGCCGGCGTCACTGACATGGAGATTTATCTGAACGGCACCCGCATGTTCATGATCATGGATGTCAGCGACGACTTCTCGTTCGAGAAGAAGGCGGCGATGGATGCCGCCAACCCCAAGGTGATGGAGTGGGAGGCGCTGATGGGCAACTTCCAGGCCGTCCCCGAAGGCGCCGACCCGGTCCGCCGTTGGGCGGCGATGGAAAAAGTCTTCGACCTCGCCAAGCAGTAACGCGTCGCCGCAGTCGCTTGTTTTCACGCTAAGCATCCAGAACGGTACGAAGCACCTAGTTCTTGGCCATGCCGTAGCTGCACTTGTCCACGTCTTTCGGCTGCATCGTGATCTCCAACCGGCGATGCGCCAGGATCGACGATTCCACCAGGATCGGGATGTTGGCCGTGCACAGTCCCTCGACCCGCGCGACTACGCGGTAGAGACCCTTCTCGACCTTGCTGAATTTGAACTTCCCATCCTTGTCGCTCACCACCGTCGCGACCAGCGCATGCCCAGCTTCGGTGAACAGCGATACCTTTGCCATCGACATGGCGTCCCCGCCCAGGCCGCGCACTCTGCCTTCCACGGCATTCAACTTCAGCGGGGCCGGGTCGACCGGGTTCTCATCCGCGTACGCAGGTACGGTTCCAGGAGCAGCCTGTTCGGCCCGTGCGGGAGCTGCCGCGAACGCGCCCGCCAATCCCATCGCCAGCAAGAGGGTAAATCTCATCGTAATCACTTGCCGAGTCTAGCGCACCGGCACGCTTCTCCGAAACACAATTCGACCGAGGTAACTGCAATATGCAATAGGATGAGGCATTGCTGGATTTGGAGGCATCGTGGTCCTGACGCAACTCGATTGGCTGGTGATCGTTGCCTACTTCGCGGTCAACCTCGCGATCGGCTTCTTCTATATGAAGCGCGCGTCCGGGGACATCGGGGAGTTCTTCCTCTCCGGCCGCAGCGTCTCCTGGTGGCTGGCCGGGACCTCCATGGTCGCGACGACGTTTGGCGCGGACACCCCGCTGGTGGTGACCGGCCTGATCTACGCGCAGGGCATCGCCGGCAACTGGCTGTGGTGGTCGTTCCTGCTCTCGGGAATGCTAACGGTCTTCTTCTTCGCGCCGCTGTGGCGCCGCGCGCGCGTGCTGACGGACATGGAGTTCGCCGAGTTGCGTTACTCCGGCCCGCCCGCCACCTTCCTGCGCGGATTCCGCGCCGTCTACCTCGCCTTCCCGGTCAACACCATCATCATGGGCTGGGTGAATCTCGCCATGGCCAAGATCCTCGCCCTTACGCTTGGCCTCACTACCACCCGTCAGCAGCTCACCGGAGTCTTCTGCTGCCTGGCGCTTACGCTTGCTTACAATGCCATCTCCGGCTTATGGGCCGTCCTATGGACTGACCTGCTGCAGTTCATTCTGAAAATGAGCATGGTCATCCTGCTTGCGTACTTCGCCGTTCACGCCATTGGAGGCATGCACTCGCTCGCTACCCAGGTCCACGCTTTCGACCTCGCTCACTCCACCGCCGCCGCTCCCCGCGACACCCTGGCCTTCATCCCCTCCAGGGCCTCGCCGTTCTTCCTCAGCTTCCTGGTGCTGCTTTCGCTCAACTGGTGGGCGAGTTGGTATCCCGGCGCCGAACCGGGGGGCGGCGGGTACATCGCGCAGCGTATTTTTTCCGCGAAGAACGAAAAGCACTCTCTCGGCGCGACCCTCTGGTTCAACATCGCCCACTACGCCCTGCGACCCTGGCCATGGATCCTTACCGCCCTGGTCGCGCTCGTGTTGCTTCCCAACCCCACTGCGGCACAGGGCGGCATGGAGGGCGCGTACGTTTGGGTGATGGTCCACTACCTTCCGCCCAGCCTGCGTGGGCTGATGCTCGCCGGATTCGCCGCCGCTTACATGTCCACCATCGGCACGCACCTCAACCTGGGCGCGTCCTACATGATCAACGATATCTATAAGCGCTTCTTGGTGCCCGGCCGGACGGAGCACCACTACGTTGCAGCTTCGCGTATTGCGACGATCCTCGTGGCGGTGATGAGCGCGAGTGCCACGGGCTACATGCTCACGCATGGCGATTCGATCGCCACGGCCTGGAAGTTCCTGCTGGCACTGGGAGCCGGGGCGGGTCTGGTCTTCATCTTGCGCTGGTACTGGTGGCGCATCAATGCGTGGTCGGAGATCGCCGCCATGACCGCAGCTGCCACCATCTCCCTCACGCTCGAGAGTTCGCTCGGCATGCCCGCTGTGCGCGCGCTGCACGCCATTGACCCGGCGCTGGCGTTGGTACCGCTGAATCAGGACGATCCGCACGCCTTCGCGTGGCTGATGCTGACGACCACGACGTTGACCACCGCCATCTGGCTCGCCGTCACTTTCGCCACGCAGCCCGAGTCCGAAGCGACCCTGCAGGCGTTCTACGGCCGCGTACGCCCCGCGGCCCTCGGCTGGCGCCGCTTCGCCCCCACAAAGGAGCAGGCGGAACCAACCCTTCGCTACAACTTCTTCCACTGGGTGCTCGGCTTCACCCTCATCTATTCGATGCTCTTCGGCGTCGGCGACCTTCTCTTTGGACGCTACGCCAACGGCTGCGGCCTGATGGTTCTAAGCGCCAGTTGCCTCGCCGTCCTCTTCTGGAGCCTCAACCGCCGGGGCTGGTCCGTCTGGCGCTAGCGGTACGGACTGGAACTAATTGCGCAGCTTTTGGAAGGTCTCCGGTGTCCTCAGGAAGACCAGCGGGTCCCACGCAGCGTTGGGATCGCCCGGCGAAGCCGCGGCAGCAGCGAATTCCGGGGACGAGGCCGCCACCAGACTGGGAGCCACCGGGGTCGGCGTTGTAGGAATCTTTCGCGCGGGAAGCCACTCTGTTGCCCCGGCGGGCGCGATGGACTGTATCGATCTGGCAGGCGCTACGGGCTGAATAGCAGACTCGGGTTTTAGCGGAGAACCGCCCCGCCCATAGAGATACAACCCCCCGGCACCGAGCAGGATAACGATCAGCGCGGGCGTCTCCGCCCGGATATCGCCAGGCATGAACCTGTAGATGATCACGGCCAGGACAATACTGTAAATCAATGAAAGGCTGCTGGCCGCAACCGCCCAGTTATTGCGATACGGGCTGGGTTTCCACGTGGTGATATATGCCGCGCCATAGAGCACGGCGAGCAGGGAGTCGCCGATCAAGAGCGCGTAGTAACGAACCTCACCGTGCGACGCCGCGAACTCAGGGTGCTTGACCAACCAGACGACAAAGCCGGCAAAGGTCACGGTGGTTACGAAAAATCCATAGCGGACGAGCCTGCGGAGAATCCTCATAGTGGCCGCAGTTTAGCGTCCCGTAAATTGGCGCGTAAATGCCACTTAGGGGGCATAGAACGGAAAGATGAATGGTCCGGGCAAGCAGAAGTTATGCCGGTCGCACCTCTATATCGCCATGGGGCGTGGCCGAGGGGAAGCATCCGCTTTTCGTTCCTCAGATTGCCGGCTTGAAGGAAACCAGGAAGGTGACAAAGAGCACCCCGAACAGAATCAACAGCAGCGGCCACCACCGGTCAACCCACGACTCCCGCTCGCTCGCCACGCTCATTTTTTGCGCCCTCCTTCTCCTGCCTCAATCCTAACCGAGGACCGAAGCCGCGCTCAATCGAGGTCCCGCTGCAAAAGTGAGCGGACGCCTGGCGGACCAAAAGAAGTTGGAGACGTCGACTTAAGCCATTTAGAAGACGTATCTTACGGGCTAATTCCGCTGCTTGAGGTCCCCTTTGAGCTGGATTAATGACCGGAATGCACCTTCACCGAGCCGTCTTCGTGGTGAGTCACCTTGTGGAAGAGCCAGACCACGACCGCCGACGCAAATGCCACCAGCGCGGTCCAGCGGAAGACGTCGATGAAGGACAGCAGCATCGCCTGCAACTCCAGTTGGCGGTACGTCAACCCAAACGCCGCCCGCTGACCGGCAGCACCGCCCAGATGATGCCCTAGATACGCACCGGACGCTTGCAACTGCTGCTGCAGGCGATGACTGCTCTGCGGCAGGTCCGCGGCCAGTCGCGTCTCGTGGAAGTTTGTTCGCCGTATCAGAGTCGTTTGCGCCGTCGCAATTCCAATCGACCCCCCGATGTTGCGCAGCAGGTTAAAGACGCAGGTGGCATTGCCAATCTGCTCATCGCGCAGCGTGGAGATCGCCATGCTGGAGATGGGAACGAAGACAAAACTCAGAGCGAAGCCGGTAAGGACGATCGGGACCAGCAGCGTAACCGGGCTGATCGACAGATTGACGAATGAGAAATACAGCGTGCAGATGCCGAACGCGATGAATCCGGCGCTGACCGCAATGCGGTTGTCTATCTTATTGCTGATAATGCCGATCACCGGCAATCCAAGCATGGAGCCGAGGCCGCGCGGGCCCACCACCAAACCTGCCGTTAGTGCCGTGTAGCCCATCACCTCCTGGTAGAACAGCGGCAGGATCGAGATGGTGATGTAGATAGTGAACCCGAGCATGAAGATCAGCACGCAGCCAACCGAGAAGTTGCGATCGCGCAGCACGTGCAGGTTCACCAGCGGATTGCGCTTGCGCCAGCAGTGGCGGACGAACCAGAACAGCGAGATGCCGAGGACCATCGTCGCCCAGCGAATCCACACGGCCCCAAACCAGTCGTCCTCCTGCCCTTTGTCGAGGATCACCTGCAGACAGCCCGTCCACAGAATCAGGAGTCCGAAGCCGAGGTTGTCAAACGCGCCAGGCTTGGCGTTGCGCACGTACGGCGGGTCTTTTACGTACCGGCTTATCATGTAGACCGCCAGCGCACCGACGGGAATATTGATGTAGAACGCGTAGCGCCAGCTATATGTGTCCGTGAGCCAGCCGCCCAGCGTTGGACCAAGTACCGGCGCAACTACGACACCAAAGCCAAACAAGGCCATGGCCGCACCGCGCTTGGCCGGAGGAAAGCTCTCCAGCAGAATCGCCTGGGAGAGCGGTTGCAGCGCTCCCCCGCCGGCGCCTTGTAAAACGCGAGCAAGCAGCAGCAACCCCAGCGTTGGCGCGGCGCCGCAGAAGAAGGACGCAATCGTGAACAGCACCACGCACGTGAGCAGGAACCGCTTGCGCCCGAAGCGCAGCCCGAACCAGTTGCTTGCCGGAAGGATGACGGCGTTGGCGATCAGGTAGCTGGTCAGCACCCAAGTCGCTTCCGAGTTGGAGGCAGCCAGCGAGCCCGCGATGTACGGCAGCGCCACCGACGCGATCGCCGTATCCAGCACCTCCATGAACGTCGCCAGCATTACCGAGATGGCGACCACCCAGGGATTCGTGACCGGCGCCGCGGCCTGAGCTTCGGGCGCAGCCTGTGCGACGGTGGATTCTTCGGCAATCTGTACGGCTGTGGCCATACCCTCCCGGACCTTCCGCCGGGACTTCACAGATTATGTCGGGGAAGATCACCGGCGCGGTGCCCGCCGTCACGTGGACTGCCTGCGTGCAGGCCACGGTCTGGAAAAAGTGCGTCATTCCGTGACGACAGCCTTGGTCAGGTTGCGCGGACGGTCGACGTCGACACCATGGTTGACGGCCATAAAGTAGGCGAAGAGTTGGAGGGGAACGACCTCCGAGATGGGCAGCAGCGATTCGGCCGCCGGAACGATGGGGATGGTGTGGGACGCGAGCGCCGGAATGGTAGCGTCTCCGGCATTGGCCAGCGCCAACACGCGGGCGCCCTGCTCGCGCATGTCGTAGAGCAGAGAGACCGTCTTCTCGTAGCGCAGCATCGACTCGGGATCTTCGACATCCACCGTGGCCAGCACTACCAGCGGAACCTCGGGGGAAACCAGCGCGTTCGGTCCATGCTTGAGTTCGCCACTGGGATAGCCCTCGGCGTGCAAGTAGGAGGACTCCTTAAGCTTGAGCGCTCCTTCGCGGGCGATCGCGTAATGCACTCCACGACCAAGGTAGAGAAAGGTCCGGGCGTCGGAATACAGGGGCGCGAGCGTGGCAATGGTTCGCTCCCATGCGGGGAGCTGGCCTGCAATCGACGCGGGAACGTCAGCCAACTCGGCCAGCCGGGCGTCGATCTCCGCAGGAGGAAGCGCGCAGCGCTCACGTGCAGCCAGCAGCGCCAGCACCACGATCAGGGCGAGCTGCGCTGTGAAGCTCTTAGTGGCCGGAATAGCGAGTTCTACTCCTGCGAGTGTTGCCAGGTCCAGCGTGGCTTCGCGCGCCATAGTTGAGCCGTGAACATTGGTAACGGCGATGGTGGGATGGCCACGGCGTGCAGCTTCGCGCAGGGCGGCCAGCGTGTCTGCCGTCTCGCCCGACTGCGAGAGGACCATCACCGGGCTGGGGTTGCCCGGATGGCGGCGGACGTGCGTGGAGCGGCAGGCGTACTCGCTGGCATACTCCACGTCGACGACGAGGCCGGCGATGTCTTCGAGCAGGATCTCGGCGGCGAGACCCGCATGGCGGCTGGAACCGCTGGCTGCGATGATGAGGTCCGGGTGCTGACGGAAGAGCGTGGCGACGGCGCGAAGTGGCTCGTCGCGGAAGATGGGCGCGGAGCCGGTGAGGTCGAGATAATACTCGAGCGTGCGGGCGATGGCCGCGGGCTGCTCGAAGATCTCGCGCAACATGTGGTGGGGAAAGCTGCGCGACGGCGACTGGGGCGACATGACGGGCTAGCTCCTGCTCGTACTTATCTGATACCGATGATTGCACATTGAATCGACTAGACTCGAAGGATGCGATTGACCCCGGTGTTCCTGCTGTCGGCTACGGATGTGACGCACTTCCCTGCCGAGGCCAGGACGTTCGGTGCGCCGGAGATTGCGTTCCTGGGGCGGTCGAACGTGGGCAAGTCGTCGCTGATCAATGCGCTGCTGGGATCGAAGCAGGCGCACACGTCGTCGACACCGGGACGGACGCGCGCGATCAACTTCTTCGCGCTGCACGAGGGTGCGGGCGAGAAGAAGAAGCGGCCAACGATGATCTTCGCCGACCTGCCAGGATATGGCTACGCGAAGATCTCAAAGTCGATCTCGGCGGAGTGGCCGAAGTTCATCGAGCCGTACCTGGCGGAGCGGGAGACGCTGGCGCTGGGCGTGTGCCTGGTCGACACCAACATTCCGCCGCAGGCCAGCGACAAGCAACTGATCGACTTCTTCAAGCAGACGCAGCGGCCGTTTCTGGTGGTGGGCACCAAATCCGACCGGCTCTCGAACAACGCGCTGGCCAAGAGCCTGGCGGCGCTGAAGCGCGAGCTCGAGGTGGACGAGGTGCTGGCGGTTTCGGCGAACAAGGGCGAGGCGGGAGTCAGGGCGCTGTGGGCGCGGCTCATGGCTGTTGTCCAGGATTGAGGCCTTGCGCAGCCAGAGATTGCAGTTCTTTTTCGCTCAACCAAATCCAGCGACCGCTTGAGCGCGCCTCCCGGAGGTATTTGGGAACACGCTCGATCCAACGGCGACGGACTGGGTCGTCTGGGGGCAAGACGATGAGAAGAGCCTCATCGAGCGCGCGCAGTTCAGAAACGTCCGACGCCGCAAAGCGATAAACATTGCCATACCTCCACAAAGCATTTGTTGCCGATATGCCGGCGTCGTCGCGCTTTGACCTTGAGGTGATTTCCCGCTGCAGAAAGGTCTCAAATGCACGGAGAAAAGCCGGGTCGCGTTCGGCATGCGACGGATACTCCACCCAGAGATCGGGTTGGACTCCACGCTCAACCATCTCCGTGAGCGTGACGTTCACATCGCCAATGAGACCAACACTGAGGGCGCGCTTCTGCCGCACTTCGTTCTTGAGTGTCCGCAGCGCCTCGTCGAGGGTGTTGACGACGAAGTCAAGGTAGCCTGCGCGCATCGCCGACTTCATCGCCGCTGCGTCGGAGTCGATTGCGAGGGTGGTTCCGCCAGCAATGCTAACCGCAGCCGGCAATCCATCGAGCGCGCAGCCCGGTCCACAGAGAAGCACCAATCTGCCGCCCCAGTCTGCTCGATGGTCCACCAGGCCTTTGTAGTTACGCATTGTTTCGTATTGAAGATCGTTAGGTTGCATGGTCCTTGAAAACTCCGGAACCGCGGTTTGCGGCTCATGGAGTTGAGGCCCCAAACGACAACTACGGAGATTCTGAGCTTCGCTCAGAATGACGAGCTTGGGCGCTGGTGGGCCTTGGGAAAACGAAGACCCTGCGGTGGCGGGCCGCAGAGTCTTCGAGGGTGTCATTGGCGGTTACTCGCCGTAGTAGTCGAGGCCGAGGTGGGTGATGAGGTCCTGGCCCATGATGTGGCGGAGCGTGTTTTTGAGCTTCATCGACTGGATGAAGAGATCGTGCTCGGGATAGACGCCCTTGGCCGAGTCGGGCGCTTTGAAGTAGAAGCTGAGCCATTCCTGGATGCCGAGGCCGCGAAGCGAAGGCGTGCGGGCGGCGAGGTCCATGAAGAGGCAGAGATCGAGGGCGAGCGGCGCGGCGAGGATGGAGTCGCGGCAGAGGAAATCGACCTTGAGCTGCATGGGATAGCCAAGCCATCCGAAGATGTCGATGTTGTCCCAACCCTCTTTATTATCACCACGTGGCGGATAATAGTTGATGCGTACCTTGTGATAAATGTCCTTGTAAAGGTCGGGGTGAAGATCGGGCTGCAGGATCATTTCGAGCAGGCCGAGCTTGGACTCTTCCTTGGTCTTGAAGGACTCGGGATCGTCGAGGACTTCGCCGTCGCGGTTGCCGAGGATGTTGGTGGAGTACCAGCCGGAGACGCCGAGCAGGCGGGTCTTGAAGGCCGGCGCCAGGACGCTCTTCATCATGGTCTGGCCGGTCTTGAAGTCCTTGCCGCAGATGGGTGCGTTCATCTTGCGCGAGAGCTCGTTCAGGGCGGGAATGTCGACGGTGAGGTTGGGCGCGCCGTTGATGAACGGAATACCTTCTTTGAGCGCAGCCCAGGCGTAAAGCTGCGAAGGAGCGATGCCGGGGTCGTCCTCGTCGAGGCCTCTTTCGAAGGCGGCGAGGGACTGGTGGACCGCGGACGGCTGGAGGAAGATCTCGGTTGAGCCGGTCCAGATGACCACCTGGCGGTCGGTTTTGGTTTTGAACTCGGCAATGTCGTTGCGGATCTGGCTGGCGAGGTCGCACTTGTTCTTGCCGGTCTTGGCCTTCTTGGCGGTCAGGCGCTTGACGTAGTGCTGGTCGAAGGCGGCGGGCATCGGCTCGATGGATTCGAGGAAGGGACGAATCTGATCCAGGGTGTCGCGGTCGAGGACGGATGCGGTCTTGGCGGCGTCGTAGAGGTTGCCGCCGAAGATGTCCCAGCCGGTGAAGACGAGGTCGTCGAGCTTGGCGAGGGGGACGAAGTCGCGGATGAGGGGGCTGTTGGCGTCGGTGCGTTTTCCGAGGCGGATGGTGCCCATCTGGGTGAGCGAACCGATGGGTTTTGCGAGTCCCTGACGAACTGCTTCAACTCCGGCGATGAGCGTGGTGCAGACCGCACCCATGCCGACGGTCATGATACCGAGTTTTCCTGTGGCAGGCTTGATGCTGGCCGCGTCTGGCGTTGCGGCTCCGGGAGTAGACATGCTTGGAATGACCCTTCTGTGATGCGATGTAGGTTGCAGCTTCCGTTAAGCGGAAAATTCAGTATAGACCTTGGCGCGCGGGTTCGGTTCGGGCTGGGATTGGCGAAGAATCGGCTTTGGCGCGCGGCGGTTGAGGCTGGTGGAGACACTCCGTTGGCGACGGCAGGCTGGCCAAGATAGGCTTGTTGCACACCTCCTTGCACACATCGGCGATTCGCTGATAGCAAACGGGTTGCGGCTCTGTATATACAAATATTGGTTGATGATAAAGGACTTCCGGGCACGTATATACAAATCCAGACACCATGCGAGTGGCCCCGCGGTTGAGGGTATGGGGAGTGACCTGTTCTGCATACCAGCGATTTGTTGATAACAAATGACTTGCGGTTCTGTATATACAAATATTGATTGATGGCAAATGACTTACAGGCACGTATATACAAACCAAATCTCACGGTCTGCCTGCCGCATGAACGGTAAAGGGCCAAACCCGTGATGGAAGATTTTGAGATATCGCACCCGGAAAACAGAGCCAGACGGAAGGTCGCGCTGCTGTTTGCTTCTGTATCTATTATATCGTGCGTGTCAAGCTATTCGCGGTTTCGCGGCGGCGCGGATCGGCCGGGGCCTGTCTCGACCACTGGGCTATTTGGGCAAGACGTACCTGGGCAATTTGGGCAAGAGTGAATGGCATGCGTTCAGCGTGCGAAGGATTGGAATGCGGCGACGATCTTGCCGGGCAGGGTGTCACGGTTTTGTTTGTTGAGGAGTTCGTGACCGGCGCTGGGGATGGGGAGCAGTTCGGTGGGAGCGGGGATGAGTGCGAGCGCGGCGGCTAGCTCGTCCACTGTAGCGAAACCGTCGCTGGCACCGTGGACGAACATGGCCGGGGTTTGGAGGAGCGGGAAGTGAGCGGTGCGCAGGTCGGTGGGGCGCTGCGGCGGGTGGAGCGGATAGGAGAGCAGGAGCAGGCGATCGACCAGGCCGGGTTCGGCGGCGGCGAGCATGGAGGCCTGGCGGCCTCCGTAGGAGTGGCCGCCGAGGAAGATGCGACCCGAGGTTTGGCGGCGCATGGATGCGAGGGCGGCTTTGAGCCCCTGCTGGTCGCGTTCCGCACTGCCGCGGGGCGGTGGGCCGTGGGGGCGGGACTGGCGAAAGGGCAGATCGCAGCGGAGGACGATCCATCCCGTGTCGCAAAACGCGGAGGCAAGAGCGACGAGGAGCGGGGCGTTCGAGTTGGCTCCGGCGCCGTGGGTGAGGACGAGGGCGTCACCGGACGGGGCGGAGGGCAGATGGAGGAAGCCGCGGACGGCGGGCTGGTCGGGTGGATTGTCGTGGAAGGCTTCGAAGTTGCTCATCGCAGGACCATGGGTGATCGGAACGGGAAGCGGACAACTGCCAGTTTAGCGGTTGCGCGGGCGTCGCCGCGATAGGAGGCTGCCCTGCCCTTCCGGGCGGTACACTTTCGGCTGAGGGCGCGGGTGATGGAAGCTGGGGATGAAGTGGAGGCGGCGCTGGGGTCGATTCGGACGGAGGCGGGCGCGAGCTTGCTGGAGTTGGCGGAGGCGTCGCCGGTGCTGCTGGTGTTTCTGCGGCACTTCGGCTGCTCGTTCTGCAGGAAGGCGATCAGCGATGTGGCCGACTTGCGCGCGGAGTTGGAGAAGCGTGGGGTGAGGCCGGTGTTTGTGCATCTGGGCCCTCCGAAGTTGGCCAAGGTGTACTTCGAGTACTACGGGCTGAGCGAGGTGGAACGAGTGAACGACCCGGAGGCGGCGGTGTATCGGCTGCCGATGTTTGCGCTGGGACGGAAGAACCCCTTCCTGCAGGCGCTGAATCCGGCGGTATGGGCGGGGTGGCTGAAGGGTGCGATCTTCAAGCATGGGATTGGGAAGATCGAAGGCGACGGACACCAGATGCCGGGGATCTTCTTTCTGCGTGGCGCGAAGATTGTTCGGGGCTTCAAGTACCGGACGATTGCCGATGAGCCGGATTATCTGAAGTTGGTTGCGTGATGGGATGCGTGGCCAGTACACTCTAAGAGGCAGTCAGCGAATGTGTTCGTTCGCGGCTCCGGGAAAGCGCCGTACTCGCCGCTGCCCCCTCGTTCAATGGTAGGACAGTCGGCTCTGAACCGATCAATCGGGGTTCGAATCCCTGGGGGGCAACCAGATAAGTAATTGATTATAAATGTATTACATTATCAATTGGAAGCAGGTCGTTGAGGTCCAGGCCCGCGATCTCATGCTTCATGTGAATCCCTGTTTGGCAATCACCCCCGCATAGGTGGTAGTGCGTCAGTTTGAAATTGACGCACTACCGCACAGGTGTCCTCTGTGACATTTGCGACGTTATGGATGGCATCAAAGTTCGCGTCTACTCGGCTGAGAGAACTCTGGCTGATTGCTTCAGGCATCGCAACAAGATCGGAATTGATGTTTGTGTGGAGGCGCTGAACCTGTACTGCCGTCGCGGACGGATGAAGCTCGACAGGCTGGAACAGTACGCGAAGCTGTGTCGCGTTGAACGGGTGATGAAGCCGTACATGGAGGCGATCCTGTGACGGTTGACATTCAAGAATTTACGGATAAGGGACGTTTTTCGACCGCACGCTATGCGCTCACTCCGGCCCCCTGATGAACTTCATCGACTGGAGGCCGACGCCGCAAAGAAATGTCGAAGTGCTCAACGATACCGCCGACCTCTATCGTTATTTCGATTGCACCGAGGCGGCAGAGTTTCTCTATGGGTGTGTTGCCCGCGCCATCGACAAAGATCTGCCTCGCGAGATCGACTTCCTGCGCCGCAATGACGAAGCTGTACGTCGCATTATGAATCTAGTTGAGATGCCGGATCGCATGACGGAAAACCTGGTCAGGTTGATTCGCGTGAACGAAGGCAAGTTAGGCCGCAAACGACGTGAAGGCGAGTTCGAGAAGTTGACTGATGATGAGGTCGCCTCGATCGAGGCCATCGTGGGTGAAGCTTTCGACGGCTTTGAAGACTGGTCAATAGGGCGCATTGCGCGCTAATCAGTATTGTGGCCCCCTGTGTTTTTGATGAGCGCATTGGCCTGTTCTCGTCAGGTGACACCGAGACTGGACAAGGGAACCGACGTGGGTGCAGCTTTAAGCAGGGCCTGATGTCGCCAGTTGAGCTTTCGCTGCCCAGAAGTCGGTAAACACAATGTGACTTATCGGAACGACTTCGCACCTGTGTTTGGATGAGTGGTGGACCCGGCCCCTCGTGGGCCTCAGCGACGTGCCTGGAAAAAGTAAAACTGCCCGCCGAGCGTGTCCTTCATATCGACCACCTGTTCGCGCGCATGAAGCGTCTCAATACATACGAAGCAAAGACGAATGCCATGACGAGAATTGGATCAAATTTCTCCCATGTACTACCACCGCCATAAAGCTGTGAATAGACCGCGAGTAAAAGGTTGATTGCGAGACCGGCGTAAACCCACTCAGTCAATCGAGGCACATTGGGAATCAGAAGGCCCACGCCACCAAGGATGTGGGTCACGCCAAGCAGAGGGATGATATAGCGCGGGTATCCGAGTTGCTGATTGGCAATTCTCCATTCGCCTGGATCGTGAATTAGATATAACCTTCCGAAGTATACAAAGCTGACGACGACAAGGCCGGTTATTGCCATCGCGGCTATTTGAAATTGCTCGACCTGCCCGCGCAGATTTATCTATTGTGTGTTGAGCTTTAATATTTAAAGCGATCCTCCTCTTGCGGTTCGATCTTTCTTGACGTTAGGCCGCAGTTCCCATGGAACCGCGGCCCATTCAGCTTGCCCCGGACTTACGCCTTGACTGCATTCTGTGCAGCCGCAAACACATCGCGTGCGGACGTCGTACCCGCTACGTGCTCCGTACCCGCGATTCCGAGGTCCGACCATCCCGCGTTAACTTTGTCAAACATTTCTTCGGCGGGTCCAGTGTGGCCCTTGGGGATGCCGAACTGTTCGAACGCTTCCGCCCAACCTGGGCGCGGGACTGCGAAGGCTTTCACGTCGAGTTTCAACACTTCACCCAATTGGGCGGCCACTTCATCCGCGCTTACCATCGAACCGAGCTCGATGACGCGATGCCCTGACCACGCCGGCCCGGCCAGAAGCGTTGCCACCTCTGCGCCGATGTCGTCTGACGCGATTATTGTCGATTTCCGGTATGTAGGATTGTAGAAGACCGGCAGTGTTCCGCCCTGGGCAGCCTGCAAGCCGTAAAGAAAGTTTTCGAAGAAGCCGCCTGCGCGCACAAATGCGAGCGGAGATGGCAGGCGGCGAAAACCTTGCTCCAGGAGTGATAAGGCCGTGATGATCCCCATACCGCTGGTTCTATACGCGCCCATCGACGAGAGCGCTACCACCCGCGGGGGCACTACTTTGGTCAGCGCCTCGACATAGTTCGCAATCACGCCCCTTGCTTCTCTGAAATCAGGCGAGGGAGCCCAAACAGCCGGCAACATAACAAACGCGCCCTCTACACCCTTGAGCGCCGCCGCTATGGCTGCCGCATCGTTCCAGTCTCCATCGACCAACTCCACGCCCTGGTCTGCCCACTTCGCCGCTTTCTCGCGATTGCGCACAAGGGCTCGCACCTGTTTGCCTTGCTTAAGCAGATGCCGCACGGTGGCGCCACCAACGTTTCCAGTAATGCCCATGACTAAGTACATGCTCGTTTCTCCTTGTTAGAACGAAGGTGATGCTCCGATGCGAACGCGAGAGCTTGTGAGTAGCGCAGCTAGCACTCTGCTAGTCCCGTGAGTTTCCACGGTTATCTGTCGCATGAATCGTTTGAGGCTTTTACACAGCCGGTCGGATCGCCTCGATGAGCGAGGTGGTCAATCCTCGCGGAGGTCTTGCTATGTGGTCGTCACGGTCACGGCCTGACGCACATACCGGCTGCTTTCCAGTTGCTGGACCATGAAGGCTGCCAGATCGGCGCGCCCGATCTTGTGCGCCTTCTCGCCGCCCTCCGTGCTCAGCACCCTGGCAACGCCGGTCTTCTTGACGTCGGTCAACATCGGCGGCCGCACCAGCGTCCAGTCCAGGTTGCTGCCTTCGATCTCTGCCTCCATGCCCGCCTTACGCACCCCGTGATCTACCAGCATTTCCCCGACAAATCACATATTCTTGCCGAGTTGAGCCGCGAGACGATCGGGCTGATGATTCAGAACTTCGACGCGATTGCCGCTCAATATCTTGCACCGAAAGATCGCCTTTTTGCGACTTCACGC
>Ga0181520_10001670_pt1 | contig 44398 bp, 39 predicted proteins | sample PEATcosm2014_Bin_29_FD_132451 | JGI IMG/M metagenome (GOLD analysis project Ga0181520, IMG submission 132451) | Peatland microbial communities from MTU Mesocosm Facility, Houghton, MI, USA - PEATcosm2014_Bin02_30_metaG | ecosystem: Environmental > Terrestrial > Soil > Wetlands > Peat | place... | reverse complement strand
GTCCGTCCACTCTTTCGAGAAAACCCTTCTCTCATGCGTGTTTCTTGACGACGATGACAAAAACAAGCCCCAGCCTCCTGCTAACCAACTGAATCTATTCAGCAGTTAACCGGACAGTAGTGTATAACGGCACATAAGCAAACAACATAGAAATAATCTTGTTTTTTCGGCATGAAAGTATTTGTCGTCATGGGAAAGAGGCCCTTTTTATGATATAAAATATCTACGTTAGTTAGCATGATGTTAAGGTTTTATTCTTATTGTGGTGCAATATTTGTTCGTGTTGATGCGAGTATATTTTAACCAGATAAGGAGAATGATATGTTGCCAAATCAAAATCCGCCCTTCGTTCCCGAAAACGCTGTGCCAGTTTCAATTAACTTAGATACTATGTACGGCAAAACGGGAAATGACTTTTGGAATACCGTGGATAGCATGCGGTCCCCAGAACCGGATAGAACCCCTATCAATAAAAAGCATGCTAACTTCGTGGGCCGCTTAAGCGCTTTTCCGACGAATGCGGCCAGCTAAGTAATACGAAGAAGGGATAACCACAAGGCGTTATCTTTGCCGAAGATATTCCGCGCGCCTTACGCCTTGCTTTTTCCCGCCTCTATCTCGGCGACTTTCTTTTCGACAAGCTGCGCCAGATGCTCGACGATAGCTTCGCCGTCGCCGTGAAAGCGATGGTCCGCCACGCCCGCGATATAAACCTGATGCGTTCCCTTGCCTCCGCCCGTGAAGCCGATATCCGTGTGCATCGCCTCGCCCACGCCGTTGACGATGCATCCGATCACCGAAAGCGACAGCGGCGTCGTGATGTGCGCGAGGCGCTTTTCCAAAGCCTCGACTGTTTTGATGACATCGTAATTTTTGCGCGCGCAGGTCGGACACGAAATGATCGTCACGCCGCGGCTGCGCAAGCCAAGCGCCTTCAATATCTCAAATCCGACGCGCACTTCTTCGTCCACTTCGGCGGAAAGGGAAACGCGCAACGTATCGCCGATGCCCTCGGCCAAAAGCAAGCCCAATCCAATCGAACTTTTTACGGTTCCTGTGCGCAAGCCGCCCGCTTCCGTGATGCCGAGGTGCAAAGGATAGTCGCACGCCTTCGCCAAGGCTCTGTATGCCGCGACAGTCAACGCAACGTCCGAGGCCTTGACGCTGATCTTGAAATTGAAAAAATCGTTGTCCTCGAGGATTTTGGCGTGGCGCAAAGCGCTTTCGACCATTGCATCGGGGCAGGGCTCGCCATATTTTTCCAGCAATTCCTGCTCCAGCGAACCGGCGTTGACCCCGATGCGTATCGAACAGTCGTGATCTTTAGCGGCTTTGATGACTTCGCGCACGCGGTCGTCCGAGCCGATGTTTCCCGGATTGATGCGCAAACAAGCCGCGCCCGCTTCGGCGGCTTCGATGGCGCGCTTGTAATGAAAATGGATATCGGCGACGACGGGAACCTTGGCCGCGCGCACGATTTCCTTGAGCGCGGCGGTTGATTCTTCATCTGGGCACGAACAACGGACGATATCGGCTCCTGCTTCCTCTGCCAGGCGGATTTGATCAATCGTGGCCTTGGCGTCGCTCGTCAGCGTGTTGGTCATCGTCTGGACGCTGATTGGTGCGTCGCCGCCGACAAACACGTTGCCGACTTTGACCTGCCGGGTTTTGCGGCGCGCAATTTTTCTCCACGGGCGAAGGGCTTGCACGTCTGAATTATCGGCTGTCATCCTAAACTCTCCTGTTTCATCTAAGTTCCGCCGAGAGGCGGTCGGGATCGAGCGGAACATTGCGCACCATACGCGGCGCGCCGTCCCCTACTTTCGGCAGGTCTTTGCCGTCGAGGGACAACACAATTCCGCTTCCGCTTCCGGCGGTCAGAGACAATCCGGGTTTGCTCGGAACCTTATAAGACTCCCCGGGTTTCAAAACGCGATCGAAAACGGATTTGCCGGAACTGTCGACGACCATAATCCATGTGTCTTGCATGGCGCGGATAACGATGCGCGAAGTTTCGTTCGGATCGCCGAAAACAACGGGTTTTTTATCGTCCGGCACGTTTCTTTCGTCCCCCGCAGGGGCGACGGGAGGCAGCTTTTCCGCCGTGATGACGGTGCCGGAGGAAACAGGAGGAAGAACGGAAGATGTCGGCGCGGGAGCCGCTTCCTGCGGTTTTTCAGGAGTCGCGGAAACAGGCGCAGGCGGAGAATCATGAGGCTTTTCGGAAATAGCGGGCGTTAGAGCAGGAACGGCGGGAGTCGTTTCCGCAGGCGCAGCCGCTAAGGGCGGAGCAAGAGGCGCGGTTAAGCCCGCCGCCGCCGTTGAATCCGCCGGAGGAACGTTGGGGACGGGCTGTATGACCGTCGGCAGAGGAGGGGGAATATGGACTTCGGCGCGGTTGCTTTCGGAGAGGTTAAACCAGATGGCATAAATCAGTATGAAGGCGACGGCCGCGCCGACCATGATAATCCCTGAAGGCGCGCGCCCTTCCGAAACGGGGGTCGGCATCGAAAGAATGGGCTTCTTGCGACGTCCCGCCATTTCATAGCGGTAGCGGTCGACAGCCTCCTTGCCGTCGATGCCTAAAAAATTCGCATACGTGCGAAGGAACCCGATTACATAAGCGTCGGCGGGAAACTCATCGTAGCGGCTGTTTTCAAGAGCGATTAAAAACGCCGGTTTAATACATAGGTATTCGGCGATCAGATATAAGTCGTCGTTCCGTGCCAGCCGCGCTTCGCGCAGCACATCGCCGATGCGGTCGGATTTGGGCCGCTGCCTCGCCGCCTTAGGTTCCGACAAAGCGACGCGTATTTCCTTCTCATGCGATGAGGTTTGCAAAACGACGACGGATTCCGGCTTCGGCTCCTGCGCGGGTTCCTGAAAATTCAAAGCGGGCTCCGTTTCCTCTGTTTTTGGCAAAGAAACAACTCGCGCGGAAAGGGAATTTTCCTCGGCTGAAGGGGGGGGTAAATACGTTTTATTGTGCCCGTTTTTCGACATGGCCGGACAATAGAAGATGCAGGTTGAAAAGGCAAACAAAAGGCTTTTTCCGCCGTTAGTTCAATCGGAGGCAAACAGAACTTAATAAATTGAAATAACAAAGAGATTTTGAGGCATCCCTTGTCCACGCGTCACTTTCCCGCTTCCGCATCCGACAAGTTTGCCCTGATGCCGTCGGGAAGCGACAGAGTCGAGATGATCCCCGCCGATGAACAGGTAAGGCCGACAATAATTGCCGCGCCGAAAAATCCAAAATGCGATTCCAAGCTCCAAAACGACGCCGAAATCGGAAGAAGCAAGAAACCAGAAAAGAAATCCATAAAAACGAATAAGGCAAAGGAAGGATGAACGTTCTTAGCTCGAAGCTAACTTAGGCAGCACGCGACGACGCAATACGAGCAGCGAAATAATGAAGCAATTCATAAAGAACATTCCCAGCGTATAGAAAACGGCCACGACGGAATAATGTTCAATGGCGAAAATCGAAACCAAATATCTTAAAGCGCCGACGATCCACATAAAAATATTTTCCGAATAAGGCGCGGCGTAAGATTTTCGCGCGGTTGGATAGCAACCGAAATAACTGATAAGAAGCGCGAGGATGACTGCGCCCAATGGATCGTTCGTGAGATACCATACAGGAATAATTGCCATGGCCATGATGAAGGATATCCAATCTCCTTTGGTGATATGCCTTTCGCCCCAAAAGAAGCTTAATCCCGCAATGGAAAGGCAAATAATAGAGGTGAACGCAGAGCTCCACGTGCCTGCGCCCGCACCGCGCGTGTAAGGCCCAATAAACGCAACAGCGTGACAAGTTCCCCAAACAAACCATGAAAACATGTGGGGCTTAATTTCCCTTTTAAAAAGGGAGCGAAAATAAGGAGCATACGCAATGATCGCAAGAACAACAGAAATAACTCCCAGAACTTCTTTATCTAACATATGCTTGCTTTCTGTGGTGATTTGAACCGACAGTATTAAAGAATCACGACCCTGAAGGAAAAAGTTTTTTCGGCATTTTCATATCCCGAATTCCTTTAGGCATCTTCATGCCGCGAATGCCGACCTCCGCGTCTCTGAGCTTATCCTTAATGCCGAATTCCGCGTCCCTGATCCACTTATAGCCTCTCTTTTCGAGCGCTTTTTCCGCCTGCGCCACGAGTTCGGCAAGAATTTCGGCGATGGGTTGCTCTTCTTTGACCATGCCGACGCTTTGCCCCGCCATGACCGATCCGGTTTTGACGTCGCCGTCGATGACGGCGCGGCGCAAGGCCCCGGCCCAAAAATGCTCGATTTCCAGTTGGGCTTCTTCGCGCGTCAAGCCGCCGCATTCGAAGCGGGCGATAACCTCGCGCTGCTTTTGCATGAATTTCTTGCTGCCTTCGTTGGCGAGCGCGCGGACAGGAATGACCGGAAAGCGCGAGTCGATCTGAACCGTCGGCACGGCGTCGCGCGCGGAAGCGCGGATAAAGGCGTTCTTGAAATTCGGATGCGCGATGCATTCGGTCGCGCAAACGAAGCGCGTGCCGAGCTGCACGCCCGCCGCGCCCATTTCGAGATACGACACGATCGCGTCGCCGCGCCCGATGCCGCCCGCGACAAAAACCGGCACGTTGCGAAGTTCCGGCAAAATTTCCTGAACGAGGACGGACGTGCTGACGGGGCCGATATGGCCTCCCGCTTCCATGCCTTCGATCATGATGGCGTCTGCGCCCATGCGCACAAGCTTTTTTCCGATGGCGGAGGTCGGAGCGAAACACATGACTTTCGCGCCGCCGTCCTTGGTTTTTTTGACGCTGGGGGCCGAAGGAATGCCGCCCGCCAGCACGATATGCGAAACCTTTTCGCCGAGGCACACGTCGATGAGCGTATCGAGTTCGGGATGCATCGTGATAAGGTTGACGCCGAAATTTTTCGGGGTCAGGACCTTCGTAGCCTGAATTTCCGCGCGCAGCAGGTCGGGGGTCATCGATCCGCAGGCAAGCGTGCCGAATCCGCCGTTATTGGACAAAGCCGAAACGAGGTGGCGTTCGGAAATCCAGCTCATCGCGCCGCCGATGATCGCCAGATCCGTACCCAGAAAATCGCAGCCGCGCTGCCACGCATGCTGCAATGAAGGAGAAACGGTCACCATGGAAGTATCTGCCCGTCGTAAGTGAGAAACTGCCCGGAATTTTCCGGTTTCAGATTCGCTATCGTGCGCCTCATACTGGCGACGCTTTCCTCCGGCGTCAAATTGGCTTCTTTTCCGCCCATATCGGTTTGCACCCAACCGGGATGGAAAGAAATGACAATCGTTCCCTGATCTTTCAAATCGATCGAAGCGCTTTTCATCGCGGCGTTCAGCGCAGCCTTGCTCGTGCGATAAGCAATGCCGGTCTCGCGGCTCAAGCTCCCGATGGAACCCATGCGACTTGAAATCATGACGAGCTTCGATCCCTGACGAAGCGAAAGATTATGCTGAAATGCCTGAGCCACCATCATCGGCGCAATCGTATTCGTGCGCAAGACTTTCATCCAAGCTTGAGAATCGAGCGAACCGAAGTCTTGCGTTTTGTCGCCGCTCATCGCGTTAATATGCGGTCCCGCGCCGGAAAAAATTCCCGCATTGCTGATAAGCAAATCGATCGCCGTATCCTTGAATTTGTCCGCCAACGCCGCGATATTTTCATCGTCCGTCACGTCCAGCTTTTCAATGCGCACGGCGGGATTAGTTTTTGCCAAAGCCTGCAATTTTTCCGCGCTTGAAGGTTCGCGGCAACACGCGATGACGTTCCATTTATCCGCCGCATATTGCCTGACGAACTCGAAGCCAAGGCCTCGGCTCGCTCCGGTGATGAAAACGGTGGATGAAGAATTTTTCATAGGAGTCCCTATGTTCTGTCAGCTTTCGTCTTATGGATTTTTTCCAAAGCTTCTTCCACGTGGCGGCTGAAGACGTATTCTGCCGGACGTTGCCGGGAAAAGTCGAGTTCTTTCGCAAAAGGCCCATCGGTCCGGATGCCGTAGAACGCGACTTTAAACATCTTCAGGGGATGCGCGAACGCGTCTTCCGCAGCCGTCGGCTCATATCCGCAATGAACCATGCAATTGGCGCATTTTTCATAACGCCCGCTTCCGTATTTATCCCAATCGGTCTTTTCCATCAACTCGCGGTAGGACGAAACGAAGCTTTCGCCTATCAGATAGCAAGGCCGTTGCCAGCCGAAGATATTGCGCGCCGGAATGCCCCACGGCGTGCATTCGTAAGTCCGATTGCCCGCGAGAAAATCCATGAACAAAGGCGATTGGCTAAAACGCCATTTAGGCTTGCCCTTTTTCACTCCTTCTTTTCCGATGCGGAAGAGTTCGCGGAACATTTTTTTTGTGGCTTCGCGCGTCAGAAAATGCGCTTGATCGGCCGCGCGTTCATAGGCGTATCCGGGCGACACGGTGATGTCGTCAAGGCCGAGTTCCATCATGCGGTCGAAAAACGCCGCCGTTCGTTCCGGAACGGCAGTGTTATATAAAGTGCAATTGATCGTGACGCGGAAACCTTTGGATAAAGCCAATTTAATCGCGGCTTCGGCGCGTTCGTAAGCGCCCTCAAGCCCGACGGAACGGTCATGATCCTCTTTAAGGCCGTCCAAATGCACCGAGAAATTGAAATAAGGCGAAGGTTCGAACAAATGAATCTTCTTTTCCAGTACTTGCGCGTTCGTGCAGAGCGTGACGTATTTCTTTCTTTCGACAAGCCTTCTTACGATCTCGCCCATTTCGTGATGGAGCAAAGGCTCGCCGCCAGGGATGGAAACGATAGGAGCGCCGCATTCGTCCACGGCGGCGAGGCATTCCTCGATCGACATGCGCTGGTTTAAAATTTCGTCGGGATAGTCGATCTTGCCGCAACCCGCGCAGGCCAGATTGCACCGGAACAAAGGCTCCAGCATCAGCACAAGAGGAAAGCGTCTATTTCCGCGCAGCTTTTGCTTGATGATATAAACGGCAATGTCGAATTGTTGGCGCAGGGGTACGGACACAAGCGTTCTCAAAATAGTTGACGATGAAAGGTTGGGATTTATAGCCTGTCCGAGTTTCGCGGGTCAATCTCCGCAAAGAACGTCGTTGAACGGCTTTTCCTCGACAAGCTGCGATCGCGCCGGTAAAACGAGGCCTATTCCTTCATGTGGGCGATTCAGAAGAAGGATTCCCGATGTTTCTCATCACGACCCTTAAAAGCGGAGATTGGCTGAACCTGCGGCGCGTCAGGGCGTATCCGCGCATTTTTTTGCTTGTTTCGGCGCTCGTGGGCGTCGCATGGATTTCCGGCCTTCACGAAAAGATGCGCCCGGGCGAGGGAGTCGTGACCACCGATTTCATCAACGTTTACGCGGCGGGCGAAGCGGTTCATGAAGGCCATCCAGCCGATGCCTACGACTGGGGCGCGCAGAAAAATCGGGAAGATCAGCTTGCTCTATCCGCGAATAACGGAAAGAAAATCGAAAAAAACGACGGCTACATCCCTTGGCTCTATCCGCCGACGTTTCTTGCGGTTGCGTGGCTTATCGCGTTCCTGCCGTATTTCCCCGCGTTGGCGATGTATTCGATTATGGGACTTGCCGCCTTTGGCGCGGCGATGCGCAAACTTGCGCCGCCATACAAAGAATCTTTATGGGCGCTGGCGGCGTTTCCGGGCGTTTTTGTCAATTTATTTTCGGGACAGAACGGATTCATCACGACGGCGTTTCTTGCCGCCGGACTTTTCCTTCTCGATGAATCGCCGGTCGCGGCGGGCGTCGCCTTTGGATTCCTTTCCTATAAGCCGCATTTTTTCGCCCTTATCCCGTTGGTTCTTTTGGCGGGGCGTTGTTGGAAAGCGCTTGCAGCGGCAAGTATCAGCGCGGGAGTTTGCGCCGGACTTTCGCTTCTGGCCTTCGGCATCGAGCCTTGGCTCGCGTTCATACGGGGATTATCCGCAACCTCCGGCCTTTTGAAAATCGGCACGGAGCGCTGGCTCGGAACCGTGCACAGCGTTTTCTCGGCCGTGCGCATCTTGGGCGGGGGAATGGACGCGGCCTACGCCGTCCAAACAATCGTCGCGATTGCCGCCGTATTTTTTGTAATAGAAATATGGCGCCACAGAAAAACGTCATTAGCCGTTCGCGGCGCGTCTTTGGTCGCGGCAATGTTTCTCATCAGCCCCTATTTTTTCGTTTACGATCAGGTTTTTCTGGCTATCCCCATCGCCTTGCTGGCGGGGCAGGGGCTTCGGAACGGCTTTTTCCCTTTCGAGAAAACTTTCCTGTTCGCTCTTTGGCTGCTGCCTTATCTGGTACAGGATTCGGGCGCGCATTTTTCGTTGCCTTTGACCCCGCCGATGCTGGCGGCGTTGATGTATTTTTGCTGGAAGAGGGCGAAGGCCGAACGCGAATCCGGAAGAGGATTTTAAATGTTTCTCAGCAACGCTCTGCGCCGGGGAAATTGGATAAATAAAAAGCGCGTCGTTGCTTATCCCGCTATATTCTTTTGCATTTATCTTTTTATGGCAGCCGTTTGGGTTTTCAACATTCCCCTTATACCGGATCATAAGGGGCTGGAGTTTTCTCACGATTTTATCAATGTTTATGCGGCTGGCGTTGCCTCTCACGAAGGGCATCCGGCGAATGTTTACGATTGGGACAAGCAAAAGAACCTCGAACATCAGATCGAAGAGTCCGGAAAAGGGCCGACGCCGTGGAACGGCTACGTTCCTTGGCTTTACCCCCCGATATTTTTAGGCGTCGCGTGGCTATTGGCGTTCTTGCCTTACTACTATGCGCTCGCGGCCTACATCGTCGCGGGATACGCAGCTTATGGCGCAGCCGTCTATAAATTGGCGCGATATAAAGAATCCAAATGGGCAATCGCTGCCTTTCCGGGCATTTGCAACAACCTGCTTGCGGGACAAAATGGATTCATCACGACGGCGTCTCTCGCGGCGGGAATATATTTTCTCGACGCATCGCCGATTGCGGCGGGCGCGTTTTTCGGAATGCTGTCCTATAAGCCGCAATTCTTCGTTCTAATTCCTCTGGCTCTTGCCGTCGGGAGATATTGGAAAGCGCTCATAGCCACATCGGCGAGCGCGGCCGTTTATGCGTGCGCGTCGGTTGCCGCGTTCGGTCTTGACCCGTGGCAAGGCTTCATTCGCAGCCTGCCCCTTGTGCGCGAGAACATTCTTGAAAAAAATGAAAACCAATGGTTGCGCTCGATGCACACCGTTTTTTCGGAAGTCCGCATGTATGGCGGGGAATTGCATACAGCCTATGCCCTTCAAGCAATCGTCTCGATTGCGGCGGTTCTGTTTTTGGTATGGATATGGAGCCGCAGGCCCTCATTGGCCGTTCGCGGCGCGTCCCTGTGCGCGGTTTTGCTGCTGGCGAGCCCTTATTCGTACGGATACGACCAGGTTTTGCTGGCCATACCCATAGCCTTGCTGGCGCGGGAGGGAATGCAAAGCGGCTTTCTTCCTTTCGAGAAGACTTTTCTTTTTGCTTTGTGGTTGTTGCCGACCTTCTTTCAGATTATGGGCGAGGTTTTCGCCATCCCCCTGACGCCGGTTCTTTTGATCGGGCTGATGTGGGTTTGTTGGAGGAGGGGGAAAAGAAATAATCTATAAGAACGGAGGAATTGGCTTCTCGGCGCTTCGCGCCGCTCGCCCTGACTTCGCCATAAATTTTTTTGTTCTGTGCGTTCACGAAGCTTCCGCGAACGCTATTTGGATGGCTCGTCATCGAATCCCCTTCGGGATTCGAATACTCCTTGGAATGCCATTAAGGGGCGGGGAGCTTTAGCCCCCCGCCCCTTAATGGCGCGCCCGGAGGAATTCGAATCCCCAGCCTTCTGATTCGTAGTCAGATGCTCTATCCAGTTGAGCTACGGGCGCATAAGACGATAGGGGGCGCAAACTAGCTAAAAAGCCGAAGAAATGCAAAAACTATTACGACCCCATCCCTAAACCCTAACTGCGGCGTTGGCTTTTCAGCATTTTCTGCGCTACAAGGGAAACCCAAAAGAAGGAAATCCACGTGTCCGAAACTCCGCATCTTTCCGTCGTTATCCCCATGCTGGATGAATCCGGCAACGTCCTGCCGTTGGTTGACGAGATAACGGCGGCCCTTGAATCCTACGCGCCCGTGGGGCAGGGATATGAGATCGTCTGCGTCGATGACGGCAGCACGGACTCCACGTCCGATGAAATCAGGCAAGCGAAGGCGAAAAATCCCCGCGTGCGCCTCATCAAGCATCCGAAGCGTCTTGGCATGAGCGCGGCGTTGCGGAACGGAATCCGCCGCGCGCGCGCTTCGTGGATTTTAACCATAGACGGCGACCGCCAGAACGACCCGGCCGATGCGCCGCGTTTGCTCGATCTCGCGTGGATGAAGGGAAGGGATAATAAAATTCTTGTGGCCGGAATCCGCGTCAACCGCCGCGACACGGTGGCCAAGCGCCTCGCCAGCCGTTTCGCCAATAAAATCCGCAAATCGCTTTTGAACGATAATTGCCCCGACACGGGGTGCAGCTTGAAGGTTTTTCCACGGGATTCCTATCTTGAATTGCCGTTTTTCAGCGGCCTGCACCGCTTTATGCCCGCGCTTTTCAAGCTCTACGGGCATGAATGCGTTTTCACGCCCGTTAACGACCGCCCGCGCCAGCATGGCGTCTCGAAATCCGATTTTTTGGGCCGCGCGCTTCGCGGAATTTACGATCTTTTCGGCGTCATCTGGCTGATGCGCCACACGCCGGAGCCGGAAAGAGGCGAGGAGATTCAATAAATACGGATAGTTGCGATCTAATCTGTCGCTTTTTCTTGACATTCCGGAGCGATTCCTCCATTAACGCGCTTCGCGCGATTATTTATAAGGATTCAAGATCATGTTCGCAGTGATAAAAACCGGCGGCAAGCAATACAAGGTTGCTGAAGGCGACGTTATTCAAGTCGAAAAGCTTCCGGGCGAAGCGAAAGCCAAGGTCGAACTGGCCGAGGTTCTGATGCTATGCGACAACGGCAAAGTGACGGTCGGCGCGCCGCTCGTGAAGGGTGCGAAGGTCGAAGCCGAAGTCGTCGAGCAGAAGCGCAGCGCCAAGCTGATCGTTTTCAAGAAAAAACGCCGCCAGAATTATCGCCGCAGGAACAATCACCGGCAGGAATTCACGGTTTTGAAGATCACGGGAATTAAGGGCTAAGGGAGACAACAATGGCTCACAAAAAAGCAGGCGGATCATCCCGCAACGGACGCGACAGCGCAGGCCGCCGTTTGGGCGTCAAGCTGTACGGCGATCAGAAGGCAATCGGCGGCAACATCATCGTCCGCCAGCGCGGCACGAAGGTTCATGCCGGAGAAAACGTCGCGATGGGCAAGGATCACACGCTGTTCGCCAAAATCGCAGGAACCGTCAAATTCCGTGAAAAGAGCGGCAAAACGTACGTTTCTGTCGTCACTAGCGAGAAGTAAGCGGCGTTTTCCGATCAGGAAATTTAAAAATGCGCTTCGGCTTTTACCGGGGCGCATTTTTGTTTAGAGTGTTGAATCATGAAATTTCTCGATCAAGCCAAAATATACATTAAAAGCGGCGACGGAGGGCGCGGATGCGTCGCCTTTCACCGCGAGAAGTATATCGAATTCGGCGGGCCCGACGGCGGCAACGGCGGCAAAGGCGGCGATGTTTATTTTGAAGCCGCGGGCAATCTCAACACGCTCATCGACTATCGCTATCAACAGCATTACGCGGCGAGCAACGGGCGCGGAGGGGCGGGGCGCGACCGCTCCGGCCTCAATGGAAAAGATTTGATTTTGCGCGTTCCGGTCGGCACGCAGATTATGGACACGGACAAGGAAACGGTTTTACTCGACCTCGATAAGCTGGGCCAGCGCGTATTGTTTATGAAGGGCGGCGACGGAGGCTTCGGCAACGCGCATTATAAATCGGCGACCAATCAGGCCCCGCGCTACGCTACGCCGGGTTATCCGGGCGAGGAACGCGAAGTCTGGCTGCGGTTGAAACTGATAGCAGATGCCGGATTAATAGGCCTGCCAAACGCCGGAAAATCGACATTCCTCGCCTCATGTTCGGCGGCCAAGCCGAAAATCGCCGATTATCCCTTCACGACACTCTCGCCCAATCTCGGCGTCGTGAAAGTGGGGGGCAAAGGCGACGGAACCTCGTTCGTTCTTGCCGATATTCCGGGCTTGATCGAAGGCGCGCATGAAGGCCACGGACTTGGCGACCGTTTTCTGGGACACGTCGAACGCTGCCGCGTTTTGTTGCATCTGATCGACGGAACGGAAGAAAATATCGTCCAAAATTACAAAACAATCCGCAAGGAACTGAAAGCTTATGGAGGGGGATTGTCGCGCAAAGCCGAAATCATCGCTCTCAACAAATGCGATGCGTTAACCAAGGAAGAGATCAAACGCAAAGTCGCCGCTCTAAAGAAAGTGACTAAAAAGCCGATCCACGTCATCTCCGCCGTCGCGCACATCGGTGTGAAGGAAGTCCTTCATTTGATCGCGGGGAAGGTTAAGAAATCGGCTTAAAGATCAGAACGCGTTTATGTCAGGCTTAAGTTTGTTGTAAACGACCGTATTTTTCCGGAGGCTTGTTTGCCAGCTTCGATGGTGATGTTTCCGGCAATGCCGAGGCTAAGCGCTGTGCCAGGGAGACTAAGTATGGTCAATATACCATTTACTATAGGATGCGCCGGAGTAATCTGTAATAAATTGGGCAAAAGCGGCTGAAGAATTGGCAAAAACGGTTGGGGAGGTGAAGAATAAGAACAAACGTTAAGAGTGGTATAGAAAACATCAAGACTAAGGTAACAGAATGAGACAAATCCAGTTATCCCTGCTGCACATGTGAGAAATTCGGTTTTTTTCTGCTCGCGCTCTGCCGACATTTTAATCCCCAAAATAAGATATTAGCTAATGTCTCGTATTAAACCCTATAAACACGAAACTAAATAAGGAAATAGAAAATTTCCCTGCAAAAGTATCCTCGTAATAGGCAACCATCTGAAAAGACAGTCCAAAAAAGCAGGTTGCTCTTCCGGCCATTTGTGTTTATTATGCAACAGCTTTCCGATCCTATTTTGCGCGAATGGTTCGCGCACATGGAGTGAAAGACAGGAAAATCATAGACTTATCCCTGTCTGTCGGACAAACTAAAAAAGCGGTCCCGTTTTGCTCTTGGTGAGCAGGGGGTGCGCAAGAAGCCGAATAACCCGCTTTTGGGGTCTTTCGGTAGTTTAGACAACCAATTTGCCGATATCTGGCGCCAAAAGGTTTTGTACTCACCTTTAAAGGCGACGTGTCGGCGGGAGATTTAAAATGACGAAGCGTATGTTGGTGGATGCCACGCATCCGGAAGAAACGCGTGTAGCAATTGTCGATGAGCGCCGTCTCGAAGATTTCGACTTCGAAAGCGCAAGCAAAAAACAGCTCAAGGGAAATATCTATTTAGCCAAGGTCGTGCGCATCGAGCCGTCCTTGCAGGCGGCGTTTGTCGAATACGGCGGTAATCGCCACGGCTTTTTGCCCTTTAGCGAAATTCATCCCGATTATTTCCGCATCCCGGTCGCTGATCGTCCTCATGATGAGCAGACTGAAGAAGAAACGGACGCCGAAGGCGAAGACGAAACCGATATTTCTCCCGAAGCCTATGCCGAGGAAATAAGCGCTTACCAAAATGAATCCCTCGAACACGACGACGAACACGGCCATATTCAGGAAGAAAACGCCGCGCCCTTAGCGCAAGACGCATCTTCCGCGCCTGAAGCAACGCCCCTAACCGTCGAAACAATCGCGGCTCCTTTAGGCGAAACCGTCGCTTCTTCTGCGGCGGCAACGCCCGTTTCCGAGCAGCAAGCTTCCGGCCTTGGCGAAGCAGCCGATGTCGATCTTGGCCTTATCACAGATTTTGGCAACGCCGTTGTCGAGCCCGTTTTCGTCCCGACGCCTGTTGAAACCGTAGGCGGCCACGGTGCGGAAGAGGAAATCGAAGAACGTCCGCGCCGCCAGCGTATGCCGCGCTACAAAATTCAGGAAGTCGTCAAACGCCGCCAGATCATGCTTATTCAGGTGGTCAAGGAAGAGCGCGGAAACAAAGGCGCGGCTCTGACGACGTATCTGTCGCTCGCGGGACGTTATTGCGTCCTGATGCCAAACACCGACCGCGGAGGCGGCGTAAGCCGCAAGATCACGAGCCATCAGGATCGCAGGCGGATGAAGGAAATCCTCGATCAGCTGGAGACGCCGGAAGGCATGGCCGTTATTCTGCGCACCGCCGGAATGGAACGGGAAATCGGCGAAATCCAGCGCGATCTGGAACATCTTTTGCGCTTGTGGAACAGCATCCGCGAGCAAACGCTGATCTCGACCGCGCCGACGCTGATCTACGAAGAAGCCAATCTCATCAAGCGTTCCATCCGCGATCTGTACGCCCCCAATGTCGCCGAGGTTCTGGTCGCGGGAAGCAAAGGCTATGAACTGGCGCACGAATTCATGCGCTCGATCATGCCGGAAGCCGAAGGCGCGGTTAAGCTTTACGAAGACTCCGTTCCCTTGTTCTTCCGCTATAACGTCGAGAAACAGATCGACCAGCTCTACAATCCGGTCGTTCAGTTGCGTTCGGGCGGCTATATCGTCATCAACCCGACCGAAGCGCTTGTGTCCATCGACGTGAACTCGGGCCGCGCCACGCGCGAACGCCACATCGAAGGCACCGCGCTTAAAACTAATCTCGAAGCGGCGGACGAAATCGCGCGCCAGTTGCGCTTGCGCGATCTGGCGGGGCTTGTCGTCATCGACTTCATCGACATGGAAGACGGGCGCAACAACGCCGCCGTCGAACGCCGCATGAAAGAGGCGATGAAATCCGACCGTGCGCGCCTGCAAATCGGCCGCCTGTCCGCCTTCGGGCTTATGGAGCTTTCGCGCCAGCGTTTGCACCCGAGTTTGACGGAAATCAATTTTGAAAGATGCCCGAAGTGCGGCGGGATAGGCATGATCCGCTCGGTGGATTCTTCCGCCATTTCCATCCTGCGCCAGATCGAGGAAGAAGCGCTTCGCCAACCCGGCGGAGAAATGGTTCTTCACGTGCCGTCCGATGTCGCTCTATATATCCTTAACCAGAAGCGCGGCGCGCTTCACGACATCGAGACCCGCTATAATCTGCAGGTTCTTCTTCACAGCGACGATACGCTTATTCCGCCCGATTGCCGTCTTGAACGCGCGAAGGCCGGAAGCGGCGAAGCCCACACCCGCGCCCCCGCCGTCGATAGCGATCAGGTTTTCGCCGAAGCTCCCGCAGCGGTCGTCGGCGACGAGCCTCGCGTGGCCGAAAATTTTGAACCTCAACAACGCGAACCCCGCGCTGAGAACGAACGCAGCAGCCGCCGGAGAGGACGTTTTGGTCGAGGCCGCGACCGCAATCGCGCGCCTTACACCTCGCCTGTCGCGGATCAACAGCCGCCGCGCTACGAACCCAACGGCAACGTCGTTCCTTCCGATACTTTGCCCGATGACAATATAGGAAACACCGCCGCGACCGATTTTGTTCAGGAAAACAATTTTTCCGGCGCTCCGGAGCGTCAAGAAGGCCCTCGTCAACCCGGTCGCCGTCGCGGTCGTCGCGGAGGCCGTGGCCGCCGTGGCGGACGGGAAGAGGGTCGCGGAGGAGAACGCGGCGAATTCCGTTCCAACAATCCCGTGGAAGCGCGTCCGAATTATGTCGCACCCGAACCGCAACATGTTTCTTATGCTCCGCCCGTTATTCCCACAAGCGTCCACGAACTCGACACGACGCCGCGCGATCCGCGCAGTCCGGTTTCTGCATCGCAAATTCCGGCCCAAATGACGCCAGCCCAGCCGAACAAGCCCGTCAAATTCGCGCCCCCGCCTTCGCCTTACGAAATCACCAATCCGCAAACGGATAAGCCCAAGGGCGGCTGGTGGCGAAAGCTGACCGGCCAGTAATCGGCGAATACCGTGCCCTCCACGCTTCTTTTGACGGTTCAGGACGGAGTCATCCGCTTCGGCGACAAGACGCTGTTTGAGGGTCTGTCCTTCAATATCCGCGAAGGCGAAAAAATCTGCCTTATCGGCAAGAACGGCGCGGGCAAAACCACGTTGATGAACATCGTCACGGGCGCGCGCGAACTTGACGAAGGCACGCGCTGGCAACTGCAAGGCTCGACCACGGGCTATCTCCAGCAGGAAATCGTGCCCGCGGCGGGTCAAAGCGTGCGCGAATTTATCTTTGCCGCGCTCAACAATCAGGACGGCAGCCACGACTATAAAATCGAGCGCGTCGTCGAGCCGCTCGAACTTCATCTCGACGATAAAATGACGAATTTGTCCGGCGGCCAGTTGCGCCGCGCGGCGTTGGCGCGCGCCTTGGTCGAAGAGCCGGATATTTTGCTTCTCGACGAGCCTACGAACCATCTTGATCTCGACATCATCGAATGGCTCGAAGGCTATCTGAAATCCTATCGCGGCGCGGTTGTCTGCGTCAGCCACGACAAGGCATTTTTGGGCAACGTGTCGGAAGAAGTTTTCTGGCTCGATCGCGGAAAATTGCGCGTCTGCCCGCGCGGGTTCTCGTTCTTCGACGAATGGGCGACGATGCTTCTGGAACAGGAAGAACGCGAACTTCACAACCGCGAGAAAGTCCTTGAATATGAGGTCGAATGGGCGAGCAGGGGCGTGAAGGCGCGGCGCAAGCGCAATGTCCGGCGCGTCGAACTGATGAAGGCCGAACGCGAAAAGCTGCGGCACGACAAAAACGCGCTCAACCGCATGTTGGCGAAGATCGAGTATACGCCGGGCGAGATCGCCGAAGCCACCTCGCGCATTGCCGCAGAATTTTTCAACGCGTATCTGTCTTTCAAGGAAGACGGGCGAGAGAAAATCATCCTGTCGAAATTCAATTTGCGCATTCTGCGCGGCGACCGCATCGGCATTATCGGCAAAAACGGCTCCGGCAAAACCAGCTTTTTACGCATGCTCGTGGGCGAGATCAAGCCCGATGCGGGAAAAGTCAAACTGGCGCACGATTTGGCGTTCTCGTATTTCGACCAGAAGCGCAAGGATTTGATCCCGCATCATTCGCTGCACCGCGTTCTGTGCCCGAATGGAAGCGACTATATCGACGTGATGGGCAAAACGCGGCATGTCTGCGGTTATCTCAAAGACTTCTTGTTCGACCCGAAAATGATTCAACATCCTGTCAGCGTTTTGTCGGGCGGGCAGAAAAACAGGCTGATGCTCGCGAAGATTATGGCCAATCCGCAAAGCTTTTTGATTCTCGACGAGCCGACGAACGATCTCGATATGGACACGCTCGATATGCTCGAAGACATGCTGGCGAAGTATAAAGGCACGCTGCTTGTCGTCAGCCACGACCGCGATTTTCTCGACCAGACGGTGACCAAAGTCCTTGCGTTCGAGGGCGACGGGAAAATCGACGCCGTCATCGGCGGTTATCAGGATTATCTCGCCAAGCGCAAAGGCAAGGACAAGCCGGAAGAAAAACCCAAAGCTAAATCGGAAAAACGGGAACAATCCGCTCCATCTTCGGCAAAAGCAAAATCCAAGCTCACCTATATCCAAGAATACGAACTGAAGAATTTGCCCGAAAAAATCGTCGCGCTCGAAAAAGAAATCGCCTTTACCGAAAATCAGCTTGCCGACCACGAACTCTATACGCGCGACGCCGCGCTTTTCGACAAACTCACGCGCGATCTGGCGCATGCAAAAGCGGCCTTGCGCGTTGCGGAAGACAGGTGGCTGGAACTGGAGGAATTAAGGGCGGCGCTGGAGGAATAAGCGACGCTGCGCTTACGCTGTGCACGTATGCTTGTACCTGGAAGAAATGGCCCCGCGTTGCCGCATAGCGGCTCTCACGCAACTTAAAATAATTTCTTCAACTTTGCGCGTTTCTGGGTCCTTGGGCATCGAAGCGGATACGGGAACGGTTGCCACAACGGCAAGTTCGCCGCTGCCGGAATTCCACGGAAAACAAGTCTTCGTAGCGCCGTTTGCGCCAAGATGGAATGCTCCGGCAATAAATTTAGATGCGCTTGGCTTGATTGCGCCAGCCTGCATGTTCGCAAGCCGCAAGACCGTGGAAACCGAAATATCATCGGGACTATTGACAATAAGGGCGACGGAACCCGTCACGCCTTTTTCTCTCAAACGAGAGACGAAGCTCCGCTCGAAATCCGCCGGAATCTCGCGGCGAAACGCGCCGTACTCGACTGTGACTTTGAGAGGTTCTTTCATTTTAACACTCTGCGCCTTTTGTCCCTAACTATGCTTTGCCTGCAAACGCGGCGATTATACAAAAAAAGTCAGGGTCAAACCAAGGCCAAATTTCACGGATTTACTTTCATGATCTGTAACTGTAGGGAAAAACGATAAATTTTATGCGTCAGCCCTTCTTTTTAGATAGTTGCCACCGGAACTATCAAGGTTAATGTCCCCGCGCATTTTCTTTTCGGCGTTTACTTCTTTATGAAAGTAAATGCGGATGTTAAAATGTCCGGCTTTTAAAAGGAGAGGTTATGACATCCAATGCTCAAAATGGCGCGACGCGCCCCAGCCTTTCAATCCGCGGCATCCGAAACCGTGTTTACGGAATGATTTTCGGCATCGAAGGGCAAGCTATCGATACCGAGGAAATCCATTATCAAAAATGGCTGCAGGTGGCAGACGAAACGAAAATTATTTCGAATGAATCCGATTTCCGAAAATTATGGCGGAAAAAATTCATCGGGATCGGAGATAAAGGGATTTTCGACTATTTGCACGATCATTACGCTCCGTTTAAAGAAGAATATCCTTTATGGGCGGAATGCCAGCAGGTCATTGATGAAATCTATAAAGATAAAATCAAAACGATGGCAAAAATTCCGGCGGGAATGCGCAAGGCTATCGAGGCGGCTGATGCTCTCGGCATACCGTACGTTTTCGTGACGCATGCGAAACCGCCTCTTGCGGAAGAACAGTTTACATTTATCAAATCGGAAACCGGCATTTCTTTCAAGTTGGAAGATGTCGTCTTTGACCAAAAGAAGGATAAAGAGGCTTATTCCTTTGGATTAAAACTTCTGGACGCCAAACTTAAGGCTGCCGGAAAACCGCCTCTTCAGGCAAAAGACATCGTCGTTTTCGACAACAAAGAAGAATACCTGTTGCAAGCGGAAAAACTTGGCTTTAATGCCGCGAAAATGGTTCCTGAGCTTGAGGAGCATTTGCGGCCACAGGGCGTCCAAAGATTTGAGTCGATAAGTTGGGCGGACATTCATAGCGCCGTCGCCGCAAGTTCTCCGAAGCCTGTCGGCGAGAGAAGCAATTTTAATCCTTATATCTGAATTTACGCCGCCCGCACGTCCCGCAATGCTTTCTCGGCGTTGCTGCTGTCGCGAATGGCGATGGCGGCTTCCAGATCGACCGACACAAGCTGCGACACGCCTTTTTCGCCCATCGTCACGCCGAACAAGCGATCCATGCGCGCCATCGTCACGCGTTGATGAGTGATGATGAGAAAGCGCGAGTCCGTTTCCTTCGATATGCGTTCGACAAGCGCGCAGAAGCGGTCGATGTTGCTTTCATCGAGCGCGGCCTCGGCCTCGTCAAGCACGCAAATCGGCGAAGGATGCGTCTTGAACACGGCGAAAAGCAAGGCAAGCGCCGTCAATGTGCGTTCGCCGCCCGATAAAAGCGACAGGGCCTGCATCTTTTTGCCCGGGGGGCTTGCGAAGATTTCAAGTCCGGCGTTCATCGGGTCTTCGCTGTCGATAAGTTCCAGATAAGCGCGGCCTCCGTTGAACAGGCCTTTGAACAACGTTTGGAAATGCTCGTTGACGAGCGTAAACGCGCTTTGCAAACGGTCACGGGCTTCGGCGTTCAGTTGAGAAATGCCTTGGCGCAATTTGGCGATCGCGGCTGTCAGATCGTTCTTTTCCTTTTGCAAGGTGTCGATCTGGTTCTGCATCGCCTGACTTTCCACTTCGGCGCGCAAATTAACCGGCCCCATGTTGTCGCGCTCGCGGATATAACGGGCCAGCGTGCTCTCCAAATCCGAAGCATTGGGCAAAGCCGCATCATCCGAAAAACCGGCGATCGCGGGCAACTCTTCGGGGCCGCAGCCCAGCTTTTCCGTCATGCGTTCGCGCAATATATTGAAATGCTCCGCTGCGGCCTGAATGGCTCCTTCGGCGCGCACGCGCGTTTCGCGCGCTTCGGTCAACGCGCTTTCGTCGCGTTTTAGTTGTTGTTCCACGCCGTTCAGTTTTTGCTCGGTCGAGATCAGAAGATCGGCGGCGGCTTTGCGTTTGGCCTCGGCTTCGGAAAGGGACGTCAGCAAGCTTGCGCGAGCGGCCTCCAGTTCCGCAGGGCGCATGCGCAGGTCTTGCAGACGTCCTTCAATTTCTATAGCGCGAGAGGACAAAGCCTCGATTTGTTGAACCGCGTTTGACAGACGCGATTGCCACGCCTCGATCTCATCCGCGACCGTCTCGGCGCGGGACAGGCTAAGATCGCGTTCGCGCGTCAAACGATCGCACTCGCTTTGGCAAGAAGCCTGTTGGACGCGTTGTTCCGCGAGCTTGACGCGGCGCGCTTCAAGATCGGCCCGCGCAGCCTCCAAGTCGGGCAGGGCCTTTCGTTCGCCGTCGATTTCTCCCGCGCGAACTTGAAGAAGGCCGATATCGGCGTTTGTTTGCCGTAGCGCGTCGTCCACGGCGGCGAGTTTTGTGGCGGCGGCGGCGGCCTCTTTTTCCTGGCGCGCATAGGCTTGCCGCGCGTCATCCAAAGCGTCAAACGCCTCTTTTAAAGCCTCGCGCGCGCGCCTGTCTTCGTCTTGGCGTTGCCCGAGAAAAGCGGTAGATTCGGCAAGCGTGCCTTGCGCCCTTTGCGCGTCATCCGAAGCCTTTTCGATGAGAACTTGCAAGGCCGCAACGCGATTGCGCTGCTGAAGGCGCAAGGCGGTCGCCGTTTTCGCTTCGGGAGTCAGGGTAAAACCGTCCCAACGCCAAGCCCATCCGTCGCGGCTGACAAGAATTTGGCCGGGGCGTAGATCGCGCACAGCGGCTTCGCCAATGCCGGCGTTTTCCACTAAACCGATTTGCGAAAGACAGCGGGCAAGAGCTTGCGGCGCCTTGACAAATTGCGCCAGCGAAATAACGCCTTGCGGCAACGCGGGCGCATCGGCCAAAGGTTCCAACTCGCGCCAATGCTTGGCCGCTTTGGGGTCAAGTGCTGCGGTCAACGCTTCGCCCACGGCGACGGCCATTGCGTTTTCAAGCCCGGGCGTTACGGTTATTAGGTCGATGACCTGTTCGTCGCCGGAGTCATGCGTTTGCAACAACGACGCCAAGGCGTCGTTCTCGGCGCGGAGTTTGGTCGCTTCTCTTTCCGTATTTTGCGCGAGGTCTCTGGCCTGAATCTGCAAAAGCTCGGCTTCGCGATAAAATTCTTCTGCCGTACGGGCCTCGCTCTGCCGTTTGGTCCATTCGGCTTCGGCTGCCTCAACCGAAGCCGATGCTTCTGCGAGATCGTGATGCATGGCGGCTTCTGCAGCAAGGGATTCACGTTGCGCGTCCAGTTCTCCCCGACGCCCCACGAGCTGCGCGTGACGCGCCGCAAGAGAAAGCGTCTCTTTCTCCAGCGCGTTTTTATGAGCTTCGGCCGTGGCCGTTTCTTGCATCATGCTTGTGAGCGCGGCGTCCATCTCCTCGACCTCGCGCGTGATGGAAGCCAAAGCTTCGGCGGCACGGGGAAGTTCGGCGTCGAAGGCCGTCTGCGCCGCCGCTAACTGCGCGGATTCCGCCCGTAGTTGGGAAATTGACGCTTCGCCGTCTTTCAGCCGCGCCTGTTCGCGATTGCTGTCGTTCTTGGTTTCTTCGAGACGTTGCTCCTGTTCCTGCGTTTCAAGGGCGATGCGCTTCTGTTCGGCGTCAATTTGTTCGCGGGAAAGAGTCAGTTTCTGCACGATTGCCGCGGCAACCGCTTCCGCCTGGCGCATCTCGGGCAATTCGGAAGCGATGTTCGCGCGCGCCGCGTTGCCTTGCGTTACGATCGCCAGCAATTCGGCGACGCGGGCTTCGGCAGCCTGCAAAGCCGACGTGGCGGCAACGTCATTTTGTCCGGCTTCCATCCAGCGCAGATGCAGCAAACCGGCTTCGGCGCGGCGTATATGATCGGCAAGATTTCTGTAACGGGAGGCCTGGCGCACCTGCGTCTTGAGGCTGCGTAGCTGCGTGTCGTAGCTTTGCAGAACGTCGTCGACGCGGGTCAGATTCGTCTCCGCGCCCCTGAGCTTGAGTTCCGCCTCATGCCGGCGCGCTTGCAGGCCGGAAGTTCCGGCGGCTTCCTCCAAAATCTGGCGCCGATCTTGCGGCTTGGCGCGGATCAATGCGTCGATTTGCCCTTGTCCGACGATATTGGTCGAATGCGAACCCGTCGATTGGTCGGCGAACAAAAGCTGCACGTCGCGGCGTCGCACGGGTTTTCCATTGACCTTGTAATCCGAGCCGTTGCCGCGTTCGATCTGACGCGTGACGTGGAGGCTCTCCTCGTTATTGAATTCGGCGGAGGCGCTGTGATTGGCGTTATCCAGTTCCAGCGTGACTTCAGCTACGTTTCGCGACGGACGCATAGCCGTGCCGTTGAAAATAACGTCATCCATTTCTCCGCCGCGCAGGTTCTTGGCGGAATTTTCGCCCATGACCCAGCGCAACGCTTCGACGAGGTTCGACTTGCCGCAACCATTGGGGCCGACAATGCCCGTCATGCCCTCACCGATATGAAGATCGGCCGGATCGACGAAAGATTTGAACCCATGAAGGCGTAAACGGGTAAAATTCACAACAAGATACCTCTGTATGCTAAAATTCTATTTTTTCTTCGCTGCAAGCGCGCGATCGAAAGCGGCGGCGAAGGTTTCCACGCTTTGAGCTCCGTTGATAATTTCCGCGCCGTCGTTAATGACAAAAGCCGGCGTCGCCTCAATATTGTATTTTGTTGTGGCTTCCGTCCGTTCCGCAGTAATGGCATCCTGTAATTTGGCGTCATCGGCGCAGGCCTCGGCTTTATCGGAAGCCAAGCCGCCCAGGGCAGCGTACTGATACAATTTGGCTTCGGAATCGCTTCCGCCGAAAGTCCCCGCCTCTAACGATTGGTAAATCGTTTTGATGAAAGGAAGATACTCGTCTTCGGGCATGCAACGCGCCACGGCGGCGGCTTTCAAACTTAAGGCGTTAAGGGGAAAATCATGCAGGATAAAACGCACCTTGCCCGTATCGATGTAGAGTTTTTCCAGTTCCGGTAACGCCTTTATGAGAAACTCGGCGCAGTGCGAACACGTCAGCGAAAAAAATTCATCGACTTTGACCGGCGCAGTGTTCTTTCCCAAAGTGCGTTCGGACATAGGATCGCCCCCGGCGTGCGCCAGAGACGGGGCTGCGATCACGAAAACAGCCAAAAAAAACGCTTTGAAAACAAAACCCATACGCCCCCCGAGGATCGAATCACGCACTTTTGAATTATAAAGGAAAGTGAAGAGTTAACTCAAGGATGATGCATACAAGGGCAGAAGGCGCGAGAGGCCCATGTTGATAAAAGGGATCGAAGCATTACAAAGCGTCCGGTCGAGTAAGTTTTGGTGACCTTGCTATGTATGGTTTATTGGTTAATCCCAACCCCTTTATTCGTTGGTTGCGGTGTTCGGAGGAGTTTTTTTATTCTTCCATATATATCAAAGCATTGTATGTCGCGAAGGGAGGTTTTATCAGGCCTTTTTTGAAAGGTTTTTCTTCTTTTGGGCTCTTAACCATGCAGCAAGGTTTTTATGGTAAAAATCAAAAACTTCTTCTGCAGGAACACCTTCCTTCAGTCATGTCTTTCTGGGTCCCTCTGCAGAATCGCGATAAGACCCGCACCTAGTTGAGGAGGATTAACGTGAGTCAATTGGCCAACCTTAAAGTGCTCATTGCCGACGACCATTTCCTGATACGGCAGTTCGTTCTCAACACGTTGAAAGAATCGAAGATTGAGAATGTGGAAACGGCGGCGGACGGGAACGAAGCGATCGATCTCGTACAGAAGGCGAGACTTGCGACGCAGCCATTCGACATCGTTTTTCTCGACTGGAATATGCCGACAATTTCCGGATTGGAGGTGCTCAGCTATTTTCGCGCCAAGCCCGAATATTCGGATACCGCCTTCGTCATGCTGACGGCGGAGTCGGAACAACAGAATATCATGAAGGCGATCAAGGCGGGGGCGACATCCTATATCGTCAAGCCGGTTTCTCCCGCCGATTTGGGCAAAAAGCTTTTTGAAATAAACGAATGGCTTAAGCGCAAACGTCAGATTTCCAGCGGAATCTTTAATTGACAGGGAGATATTTCATGTCAGGCGCGCAAAAACAGATTTCCCTCGACGACGCGTTCTCGAAAGATATAGTTGCGGCGGTAACTTGCTTGATGCATGGGACGTTCAACGTCGACGTGACTGTGGGGACTACCGAATACGGCGAAGGCATTGTGTCGTTGGCGGGCGAAATTTCCGGCATCATCGGTCTGGTTCAGGATCACTTGGACGGTACGCTGATCCTGTGCATGACGTTCGAATCCGTGCGCGATATTTTGCCGCGTGTGCTCGGAAAATCCGTTACCGTCACTTCGGAAATGGCCATTGATGCCGTCGGCGAATTGACGAACATGATCTTCGGCCATGTAAAGAACGAGCTTAACCAGAGAATGCATCAAATAAAATTGGGAATTCCTTGTGTCGTTACCGGCAAGGGAAAGTTCGTGTGCCAGTTTCATCGCGGCAAATATATGATTGTTCCCTTTCATCTTGATGGGAGGTTGTTTCAAGTCTATGTCGCCCTGCACGATTTCCGCGATCAGGGATAACAATGGGAGGCAACCGTAGATTTTAGAAAGATTTTTATGTTTGCTTCAGATAACAACACAGCATCCCTTGTCGAGGCGACGGCGCAACAAAAAGCGTCTGCGGCTAAGCGTTCCGCGCTAACCGAAGCGAAGCGGCAATTCAGCACCCTGCATGTTTCGTTGACGGGGATGGCGGCCATCGTCATGATCTTGCTGGTTGCCGTCGCGCTGCCGGTTTTCGGCTATGCGCCGGTGACGGACAAGATAAGCTTCCTTGTCATCTCGGTCGCGACATTCGGTGGAATTGGCTATCTCTCTTATCTCAACTACGCCGTTTATAAGCTTGTCAGCGATCACGATCGCCTGAACGAAGTTCTTGTCAACAGCCTCGGGCAGGGCTTCTTGTCCTTCGGACGGAATGGCTTGTGCGACGAAGTCTATTCCCAAGCCTGCCTCGATTTGCTGGAAACGGAACCCGCGCGCCAGAATATCATGGATGTTTTGCGCGTGCCCGAGGATGGACGCGCCGATTTCAAGGGATGGCTCGATATTTTGTTTATGCCGGACCACGCCCTTGGCTTTTCCGACGTCATCAATTTTTTGCCGCAATTTTTCCCCCACCCGAAAAAGCGGCGAATAACTCTTGCGTATAAGCCGGTTTATACGAAATCCCACATTTTGGAGCGCGTGGTTCTGATCGCGACCGATGTCACGGAAGAATATGAAGCTCAGGAGATCGCCAAACAACGGCAGGAATATGCCGATATGATTTGCCGCATCTTCCGGGAACGCAACCAGTTTCTTACGACGATCACGCATGTACGCACGTTTCTCGAACAGGCGTCGGTGCCCGTTCCCCGCGCGGACTCGACTCCCCTCCTGCGCCTCCTGCATACGCTGAAAGCTTCGGTCAAGCATTTTCATCTGAAAGCTCTTGCCGATACGGTTCACGGACTGGAATCGGAACTGCGCAGCGGCGGGATCGAAACCGACAAGGAGTTTAATAGAGTTCTGGCTGCGGGACGCAGCTGCATCGACAAGGAATTATCCGCCGTTCTTGAAAACATCAAAGACCTTATCGGACAGGATTATGAGCGCCGCGGCAACACGCGGGAAATCGAAGAAAGCGCCTTGTACAACTTCGCTCTTGTGATGAGCGTGTCGGGAGTCAACCACGACGTCATCGACCACTACTTGCGCTTTATCGTTGCCGTTCCCATTCAGGATTGTTTCCGCCAATTCGAACGGGAATTACTCGACCTTGCCGAGATTACGGGAAAGCAAATTAAACCCGTTCGCTACTCCGGCTCCAATCCCCCGGTATTGCTGCGGGAGTACCAAGGTCTGCTCTTCTCTTTGACTCACGTGTGCAGGAACATCATCGACCACGGTATCGAACCGGCGGTCACGCGCCTTGCGCGCGGCAAGGATCCGGCAGGACAGGTTTCGATAGACGCCACAATTATCCCGGATGAAGAAAGCGGCAAACAATGGCTTTGTATAACCATTTCCGATGATGGCGGAGGTATCGATTCTTCGCGCGTGCGCGAAAAACTTGTCCTTGCGGAGCCAGGGGCAGGGTGGCTTGAGCAGGACGATCATGCCGTGATACAAAATATATTCACCTTTGGTCTTTCGACGCGCGACGACGTAACCGATTTATCCGGTCGCGGCGTCGGCATGAATGTCGTGAAGAAAGAAGTCGAGAACCTGAATGGCAAGATAGAAGTCTTTTCAGAGATTTACCTCGGCACGAAGTTTGAGATACGCGTACCCTATATGCTTTCGATATAAAAGAAAAAATGAGGGAGGTGCGGTTGCTTGCAACCCGTTGTTATATAATAGATTTATTCGTTCTTATACCCGCCTATGCCGGATGCTTCCTTCTTTCTTGACTCTGGTTGATCAATCCCTATACTGCGCCACCTCAGCTTCGGGATTGGGGCTAGAATAATTGCACTCAGGACTCCGTTTTGGCGCGTGAAGGCTCTCTCGCCAATGCGGTGTTTTTGTTGTTTTTTTGGAGAACAAAGTGGCTCGTATTGCAGGCGTCAACATTCCGGCGGCAAAGCCGTTACACATTGCGTTGCGTTATATCTATGGCGTCGGGCCGACGAATTCTCTCGAGATATGCGCGCGCGTCGGGATCGAGCCGACGAAGCGCGTCAATCAGCTGACCGAAGGCGAAATTCTCAAGATTCGCGAAGATATCGATAAGAACTACAAAGTCGAAGGCGACTTGCGTCGCGAAGTTTCGATGAACATCAAGCGTTTGATGGATTTGGGCTGCTACCGCGGCCTGCGCCATCGCAAGGGTCTTCCCGTTCGCGGTCAACGCACGCATACCAATGCGCGCACCCGCAAAGGCAAGGCCAAGCCGATTGCCGGCAAGAAGATCGCGACGAAGAAGTGATCATTTTCTTGGTTCGCTTTGCGAACCTTAGAAAAAGATCATCCCCGCGAAGGCGGGGATCCAATCAACTTCCCGCGGGATGAAGTGCAAGCTCCGGAAATAGTTTCTGGGGAGTAAAAAAGGAAAAGAAAGTCATATGGCAACACCAGAAAAGACTGAAGGCAAGGCTGACAAAGCCGCCCCAGTTCGTCGTCGTAAAGAGCGCAAAAACATCGTCAACGCGACCGCTCACGTCAACGCGACATTTAACAATACGATTATCACGATCGCCGACGCGCAGGGCAATACGATCGCCTGGTCGTCTTCGGGATTGATGGGGTTCAAGGGGTCGCGCAAATCGACGCCTTACGCCGCGCAGATGGCCGCCGAAGATGTCGGCAAGAAAGCGCTTGAACACGGCGTCCGCACGTTGGAAGTCGAAGTCAAAGGGCCGGGGGCAGGGCGCGAATCCGCTTTGCGCGCGCTTCAGGCCGTTGGTTTCTCCATCACGTCGATCCGCGACGTGACTCCGATTCCGCATAATGGATGCCGCCCGCGCAAGCGCCGCCGCGTGTAAGAGACAAAGTTTTGTTGAAGTGAAATAAACCGAAAGGGTCCGACCGTGTTACAGAAAAATTGGAAGTCGTTGATTCAACCGACAAAGAGCGTATCTGCATCGGAAAGCAATCCTAACATTGCGACGATCGTGATCGAACCTCTCGAACGCGGTTTCGGCATGACGCTCGGCAACGCGCTGCGACGCGTTTTACTCTCGTCGCTGCAAGGAGCCGCCGTCACGTCGATTCAGATCGAAGGCGTCTTGCACGAATTTTCGTCGATTCCGGGCGTGCGGGAAGACGTCACCGACATTATCTTGAACCTCAAGAGCCTTTCTTTGCGCTCGCACAACGACGTTCCGCATCGCGTGCGCCTGCGCGCCGAAGGCCCTGGAGAAGTGACGGCCAAGCAGATCGAAACGGGAGCCGACGTCGAAATCATGAACCCCGAACTCGTCATCTGCACGCTCGACAAAGGCGCGAAGCTGTCGATGGAATTGATGGTCGAAACCGGACGCGGATACATTCCCGCTTCCGCTTTGCGCAAGGAAGACACGCCCATCGGCCTGTTGCCGATCGACGCCTTGTTCAGCCCCGTCCGCAAGGTCGCGTATAAAGTCGAACACAGCCGCGTCGGCCAAGTCACCGACTACGACAAGTTGATGCTGACGGTCGAAACGGACGGCTCGATTTTACCCGAGGACGCCGTAGCGATCTCCGCGCGCATTTTGCAAGACCAGTTGCAATTCTTCATCAACTTTGAGGAACCGCACGCCGTGGCGGCCGCGCCGGAAGCGGCTGGCGATTTGCCCTTCAATCGCAATCTGCTCCGCAAGGTCGACGAGCTCGAATTGTCGGTTCGCTCGGCCAATTGTCTCAAGAACGACAACATCGTTTATATCGGCGACTTGGTTCAGAAGTCCGAAAGCGAAATGCTCCGCACGCCGAACTTCGGCCGCAAGAGCTTGAACGAAATCAAGGAAGTTTTGACCCAGATGGGGCTGACCTTGGGCATGCAAATTCCCAACTGGCCGCCCGAAAATATTGAGGATCTTGCTAAAAGGATGGAAGAGCCGTTCTAAGGCAAGAAAAACTATTCCGCGTGCTGAAATCAGGCGCGGATATTTGTCATCGGCGCCTGCATGAACGCGAAGCGGAATCACAGGGCCAAGCTATAGAAGGAGAACATCGCTATGCGTCACGCAAATAAAAATCGTAAACTCGGCGTTACCTCGACGCACCGTAAGGCGATGTTCGCCAATATGGCTGTGGCTTTGATCGAGAACGAGCAAATCACGACAACCTTGCCCAAGGCCAAAGATTTGCGCCCCATCGTCGAAAGCCTGATTACGCTCGGCAAAAAAGGCGGCCTCGCCAATCGCCGGCGCGCTTTGTCGATCCTTCGCGACGAAGGCGCCGTCAAGAAACTGTTTAGTGCGTTGGCTGAACGCTACAAAACCCGTCAAGGCGGCTACACCCGCGTGCTTAAGGCGGGATTCCGCTATGGCGATGCGGCAGCGATGGCGATGATCGAATTTGTCGATCGCGACACGGAGGCCAAGGGAGCCAAGCAACGCGCCCTGAAACCCGAACAAGCTCCGGCAGAAGCCGAAGAACCGGCGAAGGAATAACGCCATGGAGAAACGTATTCTCATAATCGCAATTATGGGGATGCTTTCGGGCTGCGTGTCGGGGACAACACCGCCCGACACTTACGTCGGCAAAAACGGCAAAACGATCATCATCGAAAGCGACAGCGAAATGTGTAAACGTTCCTGCAACGAGGATTATTCCCGTTGTATGGACTCTCAGGCGGCCAGCACCAATGAAGGCCTCGACGCCCCCTCGGGCGTTTTCGGAGCCAGCGCCGCTTGCCGCAACGATCTGCAGAAATGCCTGCCGACGTGCAAGTGAAAGCCTGTTTTTATTTTCCTTTGTGAATGTCCGGCTTCCCATAGGATGGGGCGCTTTCCCTGTAAAAGAAAGAAATCGGCGCTTACCTATAAAAAGCGAAAAGACGCGGAATAATTTTCCGATAAAAACAGTCACACCCTCGGAATTATTTCCGGACGCCCGCCTTCTATTTAAAAGGCGCGGAGAGGGGACTTCCCGCCGGTTTGGGGCCGAGTTCCCATGCCATATTGAATCCCTGCTTGTATCCTTCGGCCAATGCGGCGGTATGCATGACGACGATATGGGGCGTCTCTCTGTCGACAAAGGACATAAGCGCAAGGCAGTCGCCGAAAGCGTAGAATCCCGTCGGAATAACGGGGTCTAAAGGAAGACAGCGAAATTCGCTATACCCGTCGGTCGTGTCGAATTCGCTGATGGCCGTAAAGATCCGAAACGATTTGAGCTTTCCCATATCCTTCAGTTTTTTCATGCGCCTTTTGTGCAAATCTTTGTCCTTGCGCAGGCGTTCGAGAAGCGTTTCATCATAAACGCTTACGCACACATCGCCGCCGAATTTTTTCAAATGGTCGTAAAGAAAATCATAGAATTCATTGAACCGCTCGACGCCGTCGAACTCGAAGATATTGCGCGGCCTGTAGCGGACGCCCTGGTATTCTAAAAATTCGATGCCAAAACGGTCGAAAACCTTCAAAAGCTTGTTCATTGTCCCGGCGACGGGCTGTTTCAGGCCGTTTTCAAAACGGTGAAGCGTCGGCTTGCTGATGCCCGATAATTTGGCCAGATCCGTTTGCGAGCAGTTAAGAAGCCCGCGCGCCGCGCGAAGTTGCGAAGGAGAGATAAGGGACATGCGCCGAGCCTGAAAGTTTCATATGGTGATGTTAAAAGTATCATATATGAAAGTTTTTGACAATAGTATATTCACACACATATATTTTCATCGCGGATATTTAAATACATTCATCATTTTATATAAGGAGAAAGATTATGGCGACTTATACCGAATCTCTTGCCCTTGTGGAGGACGAACTTCGCAAAGAAGAACAAGAAAAAACCAATAAAGACAATAGAATCCAAAAAGCGAAGAACGAGCGCGCAAGAAGGCTTCATGAGCTTATTCCGCCCGTCGTTCAGGAGTTTCTCGATCATTCGGAATTATTCGGGAAAAACCCGAATATCAATGCCAAACGAGTCTCGTTTAAACTGCCCGAAAACTTTCACGACAGAACCTGGACGTTGCGCAGAGATATTTTTGATCTCAACCTTGACTATAGTTGTGACACGGAAGTTTGCTATCCGATAATAGCCACCGAAACCAATTGGCTAGGAAAACAAACGTTGAAAGAGACGGGATTGGTCGTTGTCTTGGCGGGCTACTACAAGCCCGGCTATGAAAGGTGTAATGCGACGGGTTGGGAGATCGGCATTGGTTTTTGGAGTCCGGATGGCTCCACAAGAATCGTCACTGAGCAGACATATTGTGCGGCAGCAAGGCTGGAAGGAATAAATGGAACTTTGTTATTGGGGGGCGATGAGGCAGGCGCTGCGGATTCTCCTCTTGAAACCCCAAGACATGCCGCTCAAGAATTCCAAGATGAACTGAGATACAGGATCGCGCGGGTGGTGCGGGAGAATAAGCTTTAAGACCCCGAAAGATGGGCGTTATTTCCCGGTCTCCAAATCTTCATTCCTTTCTCGCCTTCTCATACGCCTCAAGCGCGGCGGGAAACGGCGAAAGGGCGCGGCGCAAAACGCCCTGCAGCGCGGAAATGGCGACGCCATAATTCGTCATGGGAACGGACTTTTCTCCCGCAATCTTAAGCCGCGAGGACATTTCCTGCCGCGTCATGACGCAGCCCCCGCAATGGATCACGAGTTTATATTCCTGCAAATTCTCTGGAAAATCATGCCCCGCGCAGGTATCTACGATCAAATTCCGCCCGCTGTATTGCCGCAGCCAGCGCGGAATTTTGATCCTCCCGATATCGTCTTCGAGCGGGTGATGCGAACATCCTTCGGCGATCAAAACCTTGTCTCCGTCCTTTAATTTATCTATAGCCGCGGCGCCTTCCGCCTGCGCCGCAAGATCGCCCTTGAATCGCGCGAAGAGAATGGAAAACGTCGTCAATGGCACGTTTTCAGGCGTATCCGCGACGACGCGCGCGACGACTTGAGAGTCGCACACGACGATATCCGGCATTTTGTTGAGCCGCGCGAGCGTCGCGGCGTATTCTCTGTCCTTCACGACCAAAGCGGCGGCGTCGTTGTCGAGAAGATCGCGCAGCGCCTGCACCTGCGGAACGATCAACCGGCCCTGAGGGGCTCCAAGATCGATCGGCACGACGAGAAGCGCCATGCCTCCCGCTGGGCACAAATCGCCGATAAGGGACGGAGGTGCTGTGAAAAGCTTCGGAAGCAGCGCGCGCACTCTTTCCTTGAATTCGACCCTGAAAGTCTCCTGCGCCGCGAGATCGGTCGAACTTCCCGATATCCACGCCAGTTTTTTGACATCGAGCAGGGAAAGAAAATCGGTCGAGGGCTCCGTCAAATCCGTTTTATTAACAACGACAAGCACCGGAACATTGCGCGCGCGCGCGTCGCTGACCAAGGAATCTTCATACGAATCCCATTCGTTCGGCGTCACGACGACAACGACAATGTCCATGCGCTGCAACGCTTTTTTCGATTTTTCAAGCCGCGCCGCGCCGAGGGACGAAGCGTCGTCAACCCCGGCGGTATCAAGCAAAACGACGGGGCCGAGCGGCAAAAGTTCCATTGTTTTTTCGACGACATCGGTCGTCGTTCCGGCCACGGGCGATGTGATGGCGACGTCTTGTCCCGCCAGCATGTTCATGAACGAAGATTTTCCGACGTTCATCTTTCCCACAATGCCGATATGCAGTCGCAAAGCTTTTGGCGTTTTTGCTTCGGTGTCGCGTTCGTCGGTCATTCTTTGCGTTCCCTTTCAACGTATCCAAGCCCGATAAAATTGGCCGTGGACATGACGGCATCGGCCAAATCGCCCCCTAATTTTTCCGCAAGAAAACTTTTTAAGTTCACCTCAAAATTTTTTTCCTTGGCGCGCGAAAACTCTTTCATCAAAAGCCGCGCGCGCTCATAGCCGATATGAGGCAGCAAAGCCGTCAGAAGGGAAGGACTGTTTTCCACAAACGTGCGGCAGCGATCGGCGTTCGCCGTAATGCCTTCGATATGCGGCGTCAGCACAAGAGCCGAATTTTTCAACAGATCGATCGATTCAAGCAAAGCGCTCGCGATAAGAGGCATAAACTCGTTGATCTGAAGCGTGCCGTGCGCGGCGCATTCCGCTATCATAAAATCGTTGGCGCGAACGACAAGACTTGCTTGCATCGTGCTTTCCATCATCACGGGATTGACTTTTCCGGGCATGATCGACGAACCGGCCTGCAAAGGCGGCAACGCGATTTCCCCCAGAAAATGCAAAAGCCGCAAATCGCCGGCAATCTTCGCCATCGTCGTCGCGGCGGCCTTCAAAATGCCCGAAACCTCGACAAAAACATCGGCGTTCGCGGTGCCGTCGACGACGTTTTCGCTTCGCGCCAGCCCCATGCCCGTTAAAGACCGCAAAATTTCGATAACGCGGAAAATATAGGCGCGCGGCGCGGTCAGCCCCGTTCCGATCGCCGTACCCCCTAGGTTGACCATTCGCAAACGCTCTTCGCATTTGAACGTGCGCCAACGGTCGCGCGCCACGGCTTCCGAAAACGCGGAAAATTCCTGTCCCAAGGTCATCGGCACGGCGGGCTGCAATTCCGTGCGTCCCATTTTAAGAACATCGTGGAATTCTTTTTCTTTCGCCTGAAAAGCGCCCTGAAGCTTCGCCAGCGCGTCGTTGAGCGCGCGAAATCCCGAAATCGCCGCGATTCTAAGCGCCGTCGGATAAACGTCGTTCGTCGATTGATGCAAATTGACGTGATCGAGCGGATGGATGACATCGTAATCGCCAGCCTTATGCCCCGTTGCATTAAGAGCGCTATTGGCGACGACTTCGTTCACGTTCATGTTTAGAGACGTCCCCGCGCCGCCCTGCAAAGCGTCGAGAGGAAAAGCCGAGGCATATTCTTTTTTATTTTCGCATATTTTTGCGCACGCCGCGCCGATGGCTTCTGCGATGTTCTTCGGTAAGTACCCAAGTTCCCCGTTCGTCAGCGCCGCCGCGTGCTTGACCATGGCGAACGCCGCGACCAAAGCATAGGGAACGCGCCTATCCGAAAGCGCGAAATTCTTCAACGCGCGCTCCGTGTGAATGCCCCATAAAACGTCGGGGTCGATATCCGCGTCTCCTAAAGCATCGTTTTCTTTGCGCATGAAAGTTATAAATGGGCGAGGGTTAACGGGAAAACAAAGAACTTTCGATTGTCCGGCTAATCCTTCAATGCTAAGGTATAAACCTGTTTTGTCAAACAAGGATATGTTCTAAGAACTTTTTTTACGAGGGTTTATCTCCATGACCGATTATTCCCAGAACGTCGAAGGTTTGTTCGACGCAGAACGCTTTATCAAGACCATTCGTGAAAATTTAGGTGAGGGAGGGTTCGGCGGCAAGACAAAGCTGACTTCCGAGGCGGTGCTTTCCATTAAAGCGGCGGCGAAGGAGGTGCTTCCCGGCGTAAGCAATCCACAGATAACAAAAGACGATCTTGTCGTTCTTATGGAGCGTTTTGAAGAAATGTGTCGCCGCCAAAACGGAATGTATTATCTAACGTTCGAAATGCGCGTCGGAATCCTGAAACAATTGGCGAAGGAATTGGAACTCAATCATCGGGCCATGAAGGCGGACATCCGCAGGCTCTTTCCCTTTACCTTGCGCAACGGCGCACTATGCGAAGAGCTTAAAAAAGAATTTCCGCTTTTCGCGGATCCGCCGAGCGATTTTACGAACGTGCTCTTAGCAAATCCGATCGATCCCCGAAGCCGTTTGATCGATAAGCAGAAAAAATACGATGAGCTTTTGGATCGAAGCAAAAGCAGGTTTAATGAATTTGCCTGCTTTTCCACAAATCCGAGGGAGATCAAACAGGCGGTTATTTATTATTCAGATCCCGAAAAATACTTGCGCAACCGTCTTTCCAAAGGCGGCCCGAAGTCGAAAGGCAAATTTACGCGGCCTGTTTTCGGGAGATGCGGGGGAAAAAAGACGACGACGGCTCAGCCGTTGCGACTGGAATAAACCGGCCTTATTTCTTCCACTTTTTGATCAATTCGACGATTTGCTCTTGCTTGAAAGGCTTGCCAAGATGATCGTCCATGCCGGCCTGAAGGCAGCGTTCGCGATCCGCCGTCATCGCATCTGCCGTCAACGCAATAATGGGCGTGCGCTTATGAAGGGGGGCTTCGATTTCTCTTATTTTCTGCGTCGCAGTATAGCCATCCATCTCCGGCATCTGGCAATCCATGAGAATGATGTCGTAAGTTGATTCCCGTGCCTTCTGAACGGCCTCTATCCCGTTCGTGGCTATCTCGACGTTGCAACAAAGTTTATCCAGCACCTTTATCATAAGCAGGCGGTTGAAGGGCATATCCTCGACCACAAGAACCTTCAAATTTTCGAAACGATCCGTTATCGAAGCATTGTTTTTAGGAGCTTTGCGCAAAAGAGTTTCTATTGTATGGCGTGTAACGATAGGAGGGGAAGCGTTGTGAAGCCGTGCGTCCAATATGACCTTCAATGTGGCTTCCATCTGGAAGGGAAAGAACGGCTTGACCAGAAATCCTGCAACGCCGTGAGAGGCCATTTGTTCCAGCGACGAAGAATAACCATAAGCGGTCAGCATAACGATTGAAGGCAAAGGCTTGATGTTTCCGGACGACATCATCGCATCGCAAAGCAAAAAACCATTGCCGTCGCCGAGTTTGTATCCAAGAACGACAAAATCGTAAGGATCGCGCCCGCAAAGCGCTTCCGTTATTTTTTGCATCGCCTCCTGCGCCGTTGTCGCGATATCGGCCCGCAATCCCATGTTTTCAAGGGATGCTTTCGTGACTTCGCAACCGATAAGATAATTATCGGCGACAAGGACGCGTTTACTATGAAGAGAAACGTCGGGTATCATCCGGGCGTTGTCTTCAACGGAACTTGGGCGAACATGGATATCGTAGAAGAAAGTCGATCCCAATCCCATTTCGCTTTTAACCTTCAGGCTGCCGCCCATCATCTGGACGAGCCTTCGCGAGATCGACAGGCCGAGGCCTGTTCCGCCAAAGCGGCGCGTCGTCGATTCCTCGCCCTGCGTGAATTTCTCGAAAATGTAATCGATTTTATCCGCCGGAATACCGATGCCGGTGTCTTCAACGGCTATCTTCAGCGTTATATCGTCGCCAACCCTGCAGGAAGAAAGGCGCACCCATATATGTCCCCGCGAAGTAAACTTAACCGCGTTGCCGATAAGATTGTAAAGAATTTGCTTGAATCTTCCGGGGTCGCCCACGATAAAATGCGGCGCGTCGCCTTTAAAAGACACGATTAATTCCAGTCCTCTTTCGCGCACTCGAACCGACAAAGCGTCCGTGACCTCGGCAATGGAATCGCACAGGTTAAAATCGACGCTTTCGAGACGAAGATGCTCGCTTTCGATCTTTGTAAAATCCAGAATGTCGTTGATTAATCCAAGCAATCCTTCGCCGGACTGATTGATAATTTGGGTCCATGTGCGCTGTTCGGGGGTCATATCAGTACCCAACAAAAGTTCCGACATGCCCAGAACCGCGTTCATCGGCGTCCGGATTTCGTGGCTCATATTCGCCAGAAAATCGCTTTTTGATTTTGTCGCGGCCTCCGCTTTCAACTTTTGCTGAAGGACTTCGCGGTGTTCCTCTTTGGCCACGGCCCGATTGTAGTTGATGCAATTTCCCGGGTGATTGTCTCCGTTAAGAACGGCTTTGGCGAAATCGCGGCAATTCCCATACCCGCATGAGAAACAATTTACGCGGCGGCTTTCTTCGTCGAATTTATAAAGTTTTTTGAATATTTCATCGTAATCGCTTTCGGAAAATTCCCTGTTCTTGACGGGGCTCAACTTGTTCTTATACTCCCTCGTGAAATCCCTGAGATCGAGTTCTTTGTCAAATTGTTCGAAGAGGGAGTAAACGGTTTTTCCGGCTACGGTTATTTCCTTTTCCTCGAGCCTTTGGCGTTTGAGCTGATCCGTTTTCGCATCGACGTCGTCGATATTGATGTCTTTGCACGTGCCGGTTCCCAAATTGCACCCGTGTCCGCAATTCAAAATATCGACGAGAAACGGAAGTTTATTTCCTTTTTTAACGCGCTCGGCATATCTTCTAAGATAATCGTAAGCGCGGCCGATTCCTTCGACCTGCCGCACCCATGCCTGATTGTTTGTATGGTATTCGACGTTTTCTTTGAGGCCGCCGGGGCGACTGAAAGTTACGCCTAAGCCGCATCCGCTGTCGTCAAAGTCTTTTTCGGGTTGCAGATCGAGCCGGATATTATGCCGGGACAGATATTTTTTAATTTTTTTGTAGGTGACGTTGTAAGAAACAAGACCGCCGGTATCGGCGCACTCTTGGGTTTTGGCAATGCAGGGAGAAAGAAAGGCGATCTTATCCGGGATATGTTTGTATTTTTTCAAATAAATTGCGATGCAAAGCGCCGGACTTTGGGAAGGAGCGAGACGGTCGATAAGTTCTGGACAATGCTTTTCGATGTATGAAACGACGGTTGGACAAGCCTGAGAGATAAAGGAATCGAGATGATTTTGTTCGGCGGACCTCAAATAACCCCACGTGCAAATGTCGGCTCCCAGCGCCACGTCGTATATCAAGTTGCATCCGAGCAGTTTCAAGTAGCCAAACAGCTTCCTGTAATCGTCGAAGTTAAATCGGATCGAAGGCGCGGCGATAACAGAGATTTTTTCTCCCCTCGATAAATCCGCAAAGAAGGCTTCCGTATCGTCACGGTAATCGCGCGCCCCGTGATCGCAAACGTCCACGCATCTGCCGCAAAGGATACAGGCGTCCTGATTCGTCCGAACCTTGCTAAGGCCGTCTTTTAAATATGAGACATTAGCGCCCTCGACGGGGCATTCGGCGATGCATTTGTTGCATCCGACGCACTTATTTTCATCCAGAACGATAATAGCGGCCATTTCTGAACTCTTTGGGCGCAAAAATTCGGAGAAGCAGGAAATTAACCAACTCGTCCGGCGCATGCCCCACCGGAAGTTGAGTCTGCTTTAAGGCTAGCATCCGGACATATGTGCGGCAAGAAATGGTTGAGGCAAAATCGCCGCAAGCGCGAAATAACAACCGATGTGTCCGGACGGGATATTCCTCGCGCCATAAAATTCGCTTGCGTTGGGAAAAAGAATCGCCTAGCGTCCCACGCATGTGACGGCAAACTATACCATTCTGTCCTGCGGGATCGGGTGGTTCGGAGCAGGAAAAACCCGCCCGCGAATATTCTAGAAGACACCTGGGCGCCGGGTGTTAAGCTGTCTACCCCATAACACTTTCGATAAAACAACTAGCTCAGGGAGTATGACCTCATGACGAACATGTCCAAGGCCAAGCTATGTTTGGCCATATCAGCGCTCGCAATAGTTATCGGCGCGCCTTCCGCTTATGCAGCGGATTCTTCGAACGATCCCATTCAAGCTTTGCAAGCGCAAATCGACGCCCTGCAGAAGCAATTACAGGAAATCAAAAAAACGCAAGCAGCGGAAATTGCCAGCGTAAAAGCCGAAGCCGCTACCGCGAAGGCCGAGGCCGCAAGCGCCAAAGCCGCAACGGCAAGTTCCGGCGGGTCTTCCGAAAAGACAGGCGGAGTCGGCGAAAAGGTTAAAGTGACGGTCGGAGGATTTGTCGAAGCTGCCGCCGTAGATCGCTCCAAGAACGAAACAACCGACATCGCTTCGAACTGGAACACGGCATTACCGTTCAACAACTCCATCAATTCCCATCAATCCGAGTTCCGCGGATCGGCGCGCCAAAGCCGCATCACGTTGCTGGCTGAAGGAAAGGCCGATGACAGCACGGTATTGTCCGCCTATGGCGAAAGCGATTTTCTCGGCGCCGCGCCAACAGCCAACTCGCTGGAAAGCAACAGCTACAACCCGCGTTTGCGCGTTGCCTATGGGGCAATCGATCTGACGAACTCGGGCTGGCACTTTCTCGCAGGCCAGCAATGGAGCTTGCTGACGACGAACAAGGTCGGCATCGCGCCACGGCAGGAAAACATTCCGCTTACGATCGATGCGCAATACCTCCCTGGATTTAACTGGACGCGCAATCCGCAAGTTCGCGTCGTCAAGGATTTCGACGACCAGAAGATATCGCTTGGCCTTTCGCTTGAAAGCCCGCAGACAAGCATCGGCGGACTCTATGTTCCCTCAAGCGCGGGATATAACGCCGGTACGTCTCCGCTCTCGACGGCTACGTATTCCACGGATTTGGCGCCGGACGTTATCATCAAGGCCGCTTTCGATCCCGGATACGGCCATTACGAAGTGTTTGGTCTCGGCCGCACATTCCACGATAATACCTCCGCGACCTTGATGCATAATAACGATTACTTCGCGGCATCGGGCGGCGCGGCGGCTATCTTGCCGGTCATTCCGAAATGGTTGGACTTTCAGGCTAACGTCATGGCCGGGCAAGGCATCGGGCGCTACGGTTCGGTTCAGTTGCCCGACGTAGCGTTTGATCCCAACGGCGGATTGAAAGAGCTGACGGGTTACTCGGGATTGGTCGGCCTTGTCGGTCATCCGGAGAAGACGTTGGATACCTATCTTTATGCCGGTTATGAAGGCGTTGATCGCTATAGCACGTCGAACCTAAGTTACGGGTACGGCGATTATGGATTTACCAACGCGAACTGCAACATTCAGGGCACGACGACATCGACCACTGCGACGTCGTCAACCTGTTCGGCCCAGACAGAGGACGTATGGCAAATTACGGCCGGCGTCTGGGATAGGCTTTATGAAGGCAACTACGGCAAAGTCCAGATCGGCCTTCAGGATTCGATCACGCGGCGCGATGCGTTCAGCGACTCTGTCGGCATCTCGCCTCACGTGGTTGAAAACGTCGTGATGACTTCGTTCCGGTTCTATCCGCAGTAATACCAACGGCCGCGTGAAGTGACCCGTATGGGTCACGAGCGGTTGCGTAAAGCCTGTCGCTCGCCGGACTGAAGAAAGCGTTATAAACAGTACGGTTAGTCCGGCAAGCGACTGGCGAGGCGCAGAGCGAGTGAAGTCAGACTGCGTGTCGGATTTCATGGGCCCGCTGGAATAAGTGAGCAAGGGGGAACGGTATGCGTTCCCGTTCCCCCTTTTCTTCCCTCCAGCCTTAAGGAGAGACACATGACGGTTTCCATCTTCAGAAAAAAGTTCTTGTTAGCGTTGTCTGTAATCGGACTTGTTTCATCGGCAGGACCTGTTTTTGCGGAAGACATTTCGGGGGCAGGGGCGACTTTCCCCCATCCGATTTACGCCAAATGGGCCGAGGATTATAAAAAAGAAACAGGCATCGGATTAAATTATCAGGCGATAGGCTCCGGCGGCGGAATCAAGCAGATCAAGGCCAATACCGTAACCTTTGGAGCTTCCGACAAGCCTTTGACCGTCGATGAAATGAAGGACGATGGCCTGATCCAATGGCCGATGGTCATCGGCGGCGTCGTGCCTGTCGTTAACGTGAAAGGCATCCGCGCGGGCGAAATGGTTCTGGACGGAAAAACGCTGGCGGATATTTATCTGGGCGACGTGAAATTCTGGGACGATCCGGCGCTCGCGAAGCTGAATCCGAAATTGAAGCTGCCTCATGAACCTGTCGTTCAGGTTTATCGCGCCGACGGATCGGGAACGACGTTCCTGTTCACGCACTATCTCGCGTCGGTAAACGGAAACTTCGAGCAAAAAATCGGATCGGATGCTTCGGTTCAATGGCCAAGCGGCATCGGCGCCAAAGGCAACGAAGGCGTCGCCAATATGGCTTTTCGCACGGAAGGCGCTATCGGCTATGTCGAATATGCCTACGCGGTAGAGAACAATTTGGTCACGACCAAAATGGTCAACAAGGATGGAAAAATCGTTGCGCCCGAATTCGCCGCTTTCCAAGCCGCCGCCGCGAATGCGAACTGGAACGCAGCGCCCGGGTTCTACCTTATCCTAACGGATCAACCGGGCGCGAAAAGCTGGCCCATCACGGGGGCGAGCTTCATCCTGATGCATAAGGAGCCTGTTGATGCTAAGGCTTCCAAGCAAGCCCTTGATTTCTTCGCTTGGGCCTACAAAAACGGCGCGGATTCCGCCAAAGCCCTCAACTACGTGTCGATGCCGGCCAGCGTCATCGCCTTGGCGAAAAAATCTTGGGATCAAATTAACGTGAAGGAGTGATCTTGTCGCTTTCTGTCGATCACCGCTTTGGGGAAGGGGGGCTTGTGCCTCCCCTTTCTTTTAGAAAGACAGGTCTTTCCGTAGATGCGTATGTCAAGAACGCCTCCCTTTTTTGCGCGGTGCTGATCGTCGGGCTGGTAGCGGCCATGCTTGTTGTATTGGCTTATGCCGCCGCGCCGACTTTTCAGACCTTTGGCTTTTCCTTTTTCACGACGAATGTTTGGAATCCGGTTACGGATCATTATGGGGCCGTATCCGCCATTTATGGAACGGTCGTCACTTCCTTTCTGGCTTTGTTGATGGCCTTGCCAGTCGGCTTCGGCATCGCCTTTTTTCTCGTGGAGCTTGCGCCGCCTTCTTTTGTCAGGCCTCTGCGGATAGCGATCGAGCTTTTAGCGGGCATTCCGAGCATTGTATTCGGCTTTTGGGGATTGTTCGTTTTGGCGCCGCTGTTTCAAAGCAGCATCCAGCCATTCCTCATCGATCATTTGGGCGGAATGCCGCTCGTGGGCGGTTTATTCGCAGGTCCCGCCTTCGGAGTAGGCCTTCTGACGGCCAGTTGCATTCTGGCGATCATGGTTTTGCCTTTTCTGGCGGCATTTTTGACGGATGTTTTCAATACGGTTTCTCCCTTGCTTAAAGAATCCGCCTATGCCATCGGCGCGACGCGGTGGGAAGTTATGCGCTCCATCGTCGTTCCATCGACGGGAGCCAGCGTCATGGGGGGCATCATGCTCGCTCTTGGCCGCGCTTTGGGTGAAACGATGGCCGTCACGTTTGTGATCGGTAACGCGCATCGGCTGAGCGCTTCTTTGCTCGCGCCGGGCACGACGATTTCTGCCAGCATCGCTAATGAATTTAACGAAGCGACGAACGCCCTTCACACATCGTCGCTTTTGGCGTTGGGGCTGACGCTTTTTGCGATCACCTTCGTCATCCTCGCTTGCGGAAAAGGATTGGTTTTGATGCTTGAGCGCGGAAAGGGTGCGTAAGCCCATGTCGTTCCACTATCAACGGAGAATTTGGACTAACCGGCTTTTCACGTTTTTCGCCGCCGCGTCGGCGACAATAGGAATCAGCTTGTTGCTTATCATTCTCTTCAGGATTTTTTCGGAAGGCATCAGCGCGTTTTCTTTCGACACCTTCACGCGCACGACGCCTTCGCCTGGCGGAGAAGGCGGCTTGATCAACGCGATCGTAGGCAGCCTGATGATGTCGGCGCTTGCCATGATCATCGCCATTCCGGTCGGCCTCTTGGGAGGCGTCTATCTGGCGGAATACGACCGAAAGAGCAAACTCAGCTCCGTCGTTCGCTTTCTAAACGATATTTTACTCAGCGCGCCTTCCATTTGCTTCGGCATGTTCGCCTATGAAATTATGGTTAGGCCGATGCACCGTTTCTCCGGCTACGCAGGGGCGGTCGCCTTGGCCTTTATCGCCATTCCCGTCATCCTGAGGACGACGGAAGACATGCTTATTCTTGTGCCAAACCAGTTGCGCGAAGCGGCAGCCGCTTTAGGCGCGCCTATCTGGCACATCGTCGCCACCATTTCTTTTCAGACCGTGCGGCACGGCATTATCACCGGGCTGCTTCTGGCTTTTGCGCGCATCGCGGGAGAAACGGCGCCCCTTTTGTTTACGGCCTTGAACAACCAATTCTGGAATATCCCCATGGACGGGCCGACCCCCAATCTGCCCGTCACGATTTATCAGTTGGCGTTGTCTCCCTATCCGAACTGGCATCGGCTGGCTTGGGCCGGAGCGATGATTATCACGCTTGTGGTTCTTTCGCTTAACATTGTCACGCGTCTTATGACGGACCGCGCGATTAAAAAGAGGGCTTAAAACATGTCGCCACAATTTCTGACCCTTGCATCGAAAAACGATAAGGTCGAAGATAAAAGCCCTCGGGATCCTTCGTCTCCGACTCCTGCCTTAGTTCCTTCCTTGCGTATCATGGATATTAAAAACCTTTCTTTCTCTTACGGAGAAACTCCGGCGCTGGAAAACATCTCTTTTCCTCTGTATGAAAACAAAATTACTGCCATTATCGGCCCATCGGGGTGCGGCAAATCGACATTGCTGCGAACGATAAACCGCATTTTCGATCTTTATCCGGAACAAAAAGCGCAAGGCGAGATTTTCTTCGCAGGAAGAAACATTCTAAGTTCTGAAACCGACACCGCATGGCTGCGTAAAAAAATCGGCATGGTTTTCCAGAAGCCGACGCCTTTCCCCATGACGATTTTCGATAACGTAGCCTACGGGATCAAACTTTATGAAAAGCTGACGCCGAAGGGCCTCGCCATGCGCGTCGAAAAGGCTTTGCGCGACGCGGCATTGTGGGACGAGGTCAAAGATCATCTCCGCGCCAGCGGGCAAAGCCTGTCGGGCGGGCAGCAGCAGCGTTTATGCATTGCGCGGGCATTGGCCGTCGAGCCGGAGATCCTTCTTCTGGACGAACCGACCTCGGCCCTCGATCCTATCGCTACGGAAAAGATAGAAGCGCTAATCACCGAGCTTAAAAACCACTATACGATCGTCATTGTTACCCATAATCTTCAACAAGCGGCGCGGGTTTCCGATTATGTCGCGTTCCTTTATATGGGAAAGCTCATCGAGTTCGATGTGGCATGGAAGCTTTTCGAAAACCCCACGAACGAACAAACGAAAAACTACGTCGCGGGAAGATTCGGCTAAGTTTTGACGGCTTCAAAACATAGACGGAGGGATTAGCTTCTCAGATTTTTGGGACACAATGCTAAATCCCAAACGGGTTATCGCGTTCGCGCCACCCGCTTGATTCTGCACATAAAAGAAATATCCCTCACGAAGCGGGATTTTTCCCTTGACATCGAAAGCCGATAGTCGTAATGTATCCGTCCATGTGGCTCGGGGTGGGCCGCATAAATCGGTTGGGTGGAAAGGGTGCGCGCGGCATGCTTTGACGAAGAACTTAAGAGACATCTATGTTTCCCCATGCCATGCCTCGGGCGCTTTCTGCGTGACCCGCGGCTCTTCTCCGGGCAAGGTCGTGGGGCCGAAGGTGGCGTAGGGTGCGCTGCACTGCATGTGAGGCAGGATGAAAAAACCGGGGGGCGGCTCTTGGAAATTCCGGAAAAGCAGAACCTCGGATTCCGAAGGCTTTTTCAACTTCTCTATCCGCCATTAGAAAGGCCCCAATCGGGGCCTTTCTAATGGCGGAGACAGAGGGATT